>Ga0214164_1000301_pt1 | contig 33408 bp, 47 predicted proteins | sample TroBogepilimnion_13_FD_153003 | JGI IMG/M metagenome (GOLD analysis project Ga0214164, IMG submission 153003) | Freshwater microbial communities from Trout Bog Lake, WI - Practice 03JUN2009 epilimnion v4 | ecosystem: Environmental > Aquatic > Freshwater > Lake > Epilimnion/Euphotic zone ...
CGCAAAAAAATACCTGTCCCTGCGACCACCTATGGAGAACAAAACAATTTTTGCTTTGCATCCAGATGTGCTTGTCGGGGGGCTGTTAGACGAGATTGAGCGGTTGCAGGGCGTATTGCAACAAATTGCAGACGTTGAGCATGAAGACATCCCTGCGCCAAAAACGCCTAATGAAGGCACAACATGGACTGTGTTGGCGATGGCAATTGGTCTGGCTGAAAAAGCACTGAAGGAGGGTGAGTGATGGATATTGTTGAACGGTTGCGTAGTTGGTTGAATTACGATTCAAATGATTACATTGAGCCAGCCATAGCGGACATTGGAGAAGCCGCCGATGAAATTGAACGGCTGCGCAGCCGCCTTGAAAATCCAACAGAAGAAATGCTTGAGGCCGGTCGGGCAGCAAACAGGCTAGTGGCAGATAATGCCCTTGGATTGGCTTGCATAGCACCGGATGCTGCGTGGCGGGTTATGGCTAATATGATTTTATCAAGGAGTGAGTGATGGATATTGTAGATCGGTTGCGACATACTGAAGAAGAAACTGCCACTATTGGGCAAGAATTGGTTTATCTTCAAGTTCCTGTAAATCCAGATGGGCCAGAAGCCGCTAACGAGATTGAACGGCTGCGGGAAATTTTGCAGATGTGGGTAAAATTTTGGGAAGCAGATGGGGAGGATAATATATTTGAACCTTTGCTGGCGGAAAAAGCAATGGAGGCTACCCGTGAAGCATTGGGCATAGAATGATTATCCAGCTTGACCCAACGATCCCGTTAGAAACACCAAAAGGTATGGCAAAGGCTCAGCCGAGATAGCGATCCAAAAAACCACACGCGACACAGGATCGGTGAATTGGAATGGGTTTGTATCTTAAAAAGGGGGGAGTAATGTGGATAGTTTTAGGATTAATGTGGATAGTTTTAGGATTAATGTTAACCATTGTGATAATTATTTGTTTAGCGTTTTGGGCTGTAACTAGCTTGTTCGACAACATGGAGGATGGATACTAATGAAAACGATTACATTTCTATTGGCTATGACAACTATAGCGGCAGCTCAGGATCTTCCTCAGAAACCTAATCCGGTCTTAACCCCGGGTGCAATTGATTCGTCAGCAACAAAAGATAAAATCTGTGTGTACGGATACACCAGTCAGGCTGGCGTTCGTAATGTGACACAAGCCACCAAGAATGCCGTCTTTGCTGAGTATAAGGTTGATAGCAAAGCAGATAAATTTGAGATCGACCACCTTATTTCGTTGGAGCTGGGAGGATCTAACGACATTAAAAACCTATGGCCGCAAGCCTATAATACCACGCCCCTGAATGCTCATGTTAAAGACGCTCTCGAGAACAAGCTACATGCTTTAATTTGTTCAGGAAAAGCAAACCTTGCTGCGGTGCAGCATGATATCGCTGACGATTGGACTAAGGCTTACATAAAATACGTTGGACCACTACCAAAATGAGGAGAGACAAATGACTGACAAATACCCAAATAGCGGAATCATAGGGAAGAATGACCGCAAAACGGAAGATAAGCACCCAGATTTGAACGGGAGCGCAACAATCGGAGGCGTTGAGTATTGGCTATCTGGATGGCGCAAAGAGAAAAACGGCAAGAATTTCTATACCCTATCTTTCAAGCCTAAAGAAGCTAGTCAATCAACCAGCAAAGCAAGTTCATCATCTGATATAGACGAAGACATCCCATTTTAATCGCCGCAATTAAATGGAGAAACAAATGTTACCTTTAATAAACTTATCTGACCTTACTGTTAGGCTTATGAAGGCAATAGAGGAAATGCGGGAGCATGAGCGCATACACGGCCCCATCAGCCAACGTGGTCCAAAGGTTGGGGAAAAACGCTTGACAAAGAAGAGGCAAAAAGACTAGCTTAAAAAAAGATGGCCTCGGAGAGACTAGCTCGATCCGAGGCCCATCTGAACCGAATGTTTCTCTTGGCGGGGAAACGGTTCAGACGAGAAATGTTATAAAGTAACATTTTCCGACTGTCCACATTCCCCACCAAATGATCTTTTGGCTTCTGGTTAAAACGGGAGCATCCGGCGGTCGGTAAACGGCGGCGCACCAGAAGTTCGGGATACCGTGGGAATGTGTCCATGTCCCAACCGCAGCCTGTAGGCGTGAAGCGGGGACACCAGAAGTGTGGAGCTTCTGAAAGTAGCACGTCTGTTGGTGGGGCCACCTTGCCCATCAGCCCTCTGAAGCGACGGCGGCTCCGCTGGACAGCTATCAGTTGTCAGGACCACCCAGCCTAGCCTTGATTGGCAAAGCTGGGAATGGTCGCCCTTGCCTCTTAGCTCAGACTCACCACAGGACAGAGAGTAGGAATGTTATAGTATTACTTAGTAGGGCGGCGGACAGTGACGTTACGGAATGATGCAGTGCAGCATAAAAAGTACGATGAATTTATAAAGTCTGGGGCATGGGCTGAAAAGAAGAAGCTTTTTAGGTCAACCAGAGATTGGCCTATTTGTTTCAAATGCGGTGCATGGGACACACCAATGGACGTGCATCATTTAACATACAAAAGATTTGGCGGCGCCGAATTGATGGAGGATTTAGAGTATGTTTGTCGTCCTTGCCATAATGAAATCCATAAAGATTCACTCATTAAAAGGATAATTACGCGCAAAAAAGGGAAAACATTAAAACTCAAATCAAAGGCAGCGAGAAGGAAAAGAGCAAAGGAAAAACAGAAAATGAAAAAAGAGTACGCCGCCAAAGCTCCAGAAAGGGTTGCTAAATATTTAAGCGAACAATAGCGGAAGCGGAAGTGTGTCTACTGCAATGGTGCAGTGCAACAAAAGGGAAGAACCGATGAAATCCTTACAAACACTCATTAAAATGTTCCGTCACCACCCCAAGTGGATCATTGATGTCGCTCAATCCTCTGCATATGACGATGAAGGCGTTAAGCTCAATGGTAAAATCACGTTCCAAGCCAAAAGATGGCACTCAGGCGGGTTGTATTATGACTTGGTTGCCGATTTTGAAACATTGGTTGAGGCGGGTAATTTCATCGCCAACTATAATCAATACCCCGTCGACTTTGAGGAAATTAACAAGCCATGACCGATGATCCTCACTATGCGACGCCTGAAGAGGCTGAAAAAATGGGATGCCCCATGAGCATGAACAGGCCAGAATTTGCTGCCTCTTGCATAGGTAAAACCTGTATGGCTTGGCGGTGGGGAAAAGAATTGGTGGAATTTGAAAACGGACCTTTCCTTCAAGATATATGGCGGAATAGCACAACCCACGGCTATTGCGGGATGGTGCGATCATGAAAACGGGATTGGATTACTTTCTGGCAGACGTAAAAACTCTGACCAAGCAAAGGCCACCATACAACGATGCGTTTACATCTAGGTGCGTCAATGTCCTTGGCACTGCAATAACAATTATAGAGGGGTTAAAGATTGTGATCGACAAGCAAAAAGCTGAGATTGACCATATCAAGGGAGTTAAATTTGAAAGGATTAAGGGAATCAAGGCAAGCACAAACTTAGAAAGGGAAGCTGTAATTGTGTCCGACTTTAAGTCCGGCATGAAGAAGGGGCATATCGCGGCAAAGTTCAAGGTAACTCCTGCCAGAATATCCCAAATCCTTACTCGCAACGGCTTCCCGCCTGTGCCGTATGAAGGTCGGAAATGAAACACGAACTGCGCGATTATCAGCAGAAGGCGATTGATAATCTAAGAGCCTCGATTGCTTCCGGCAATAAGCGAGTGGTTCTTCAGGTTCCAACTGGCGGTGGTAAGACAGCCATCGCCGGAGCAATCATTGCATCCGCTTTAGATAGGGGTAAGAGGGCTATCTTTACTGTTCCGGCCCTGTCTCTCATTACTCAAACGGTGAGTAGCTTTGAGCGGGATGGCGTTGATGAGATCGGCGTTATCCAAGGCCAACACTGGATGTACGATGCTGACGCTCCAGTCCAGATATGCTCCGTGCAGACGCTTGCTCGGCGGGGTGTTCCAAAGGCCGATCTGGTGATCGTGGACGAGGCTCATGTCATGTTTGACTTGTATTCTCGGTGGTTCAACGATCCTGAATGGAAGGATGTGCCGATCATTGGCCTGTCTGCTACGCCGTGGACGAAGGGGCTGGGCAAGCTATACGAAGATCTGGTGGTGGGAACCACTACGCAAGAGCTAATAGACAAGGGCTATCTTTCAAAGTTCAGGGTGTTTGCCCCATCAAAGCCCGATCTGGAGAATATCAAAACCGTTGCCGGAGATTTCGATCTCAATGAATTGGGCAACACAATGAACAAAGCGCATCTGGTCGCTGATATCGTCGAGACTTGGATCAAGCGCGGAGAAGATCGCCCGACCCTGTGCTTCGCCGTAAACCGCGCCCATGCCGCTAATATCTGCGATAGCTTCAACAAAGCTGGCATCCCTGCGGCCTATGTCGATGGTGAGACGCCGCTTGATGAGCGGGATGATCTCGCCAAACAGTTCAAAAACGGAGATTACAAAGTCATTTGCAATGTTGGCGTTATGACAACGGGTGTGGATTTGCCATTTGTGTCTTGCCTAATCCTCGCAAGACCCACCAAATCTGAAATGCTTTACTGCCAGATCACTGGACGCGGCCTTAGAACCTTTGCTGGGAAAGAAGACTGCCTCATTCTAGACCACTCGGATACAACGGCGCGGCTTGGTTTTGTTACTGATATCCATCACATCAAGCTCGACGATGGCAGGAAGAAGTTAAGCGTATCCAATAATCGAAAACGCGATGAGCCGCTCCCAAAGGTTTGCCCATCCTGCACGTTTGTAAAACCAGCAAAGATTAAGGTCTGCCCTGCCTGTGGGTTTGATCCTAAGCCAAGGGCGAATGTATTCTACGCAAGTGGTGATCTAAATGAGGTAACAGGCAAGGGAGCTAATAAGACATACGGGATTATCATGTCGTCCTTTGAGGAAAAGGAAGAATTCTATCGGGAATTGCTGGGTTTTTGCGAGGAAAAAAACTACAAGCGCGGCTGGGCTTTCCATCAATTTAAGGATCGCTACTCTGAATATCCGGATAAAGAATTTATAACCATCCCGCTTATGCCATCGATCAAAACCAAAAACTATCTAAAGAATTCGTGGATCAAACGCCGAAAGGCCGAGGCTAAAATGGCTGGGGGCTTCGTATGAGTCATATCGTTGAGCTTTGTAGGGGAAAATGGCCTAACATTCTTACGCATTTTCAAATAAGTTTTAAAATCAAACGGCACTGCGCTTGTCCTGTCTGCGGTGGAAAAGATAGATTTCTTTTTGATGATAAGGAAGGTCGCGGCTCCTTTTATTGCAACCATTGCGGAGCTGGTACGGGTTTCAAATTACTTTCGCTGGTCAAAGGCTGGTCGATGCGCGACACCTTAGAGCAGGTCGAAAAAATAGTAGGGGGAATTGAAAAAAGCATGGAACAACAAACTAAAACATTATCGGACGCTGATCGTCGTAAAATGCTTAATGATACTTGGACCGGAGCCACGCCATCAGTTGATGGGGATCCCGTTCAGCTTTACATCAGCAAGAGGACTGGCTTAAGTACTATTCCTTTAACGCTGCGATATCATCCGGCCCTGTATCATCCGGAAACAAGGCTAAATCATCCGGCGATGATCGCTAAAATTACCAATCTAGACAATCAAGCTGTTTCAATCCATCGGACTTATTTGACGGCTGACGGCAATAAAGCAAAGCTGGTTCGTACCAAAATGCTGATGGCTGGGACAATATCAGACGGCTCAGCCATTCGATTATTCCCTTACACTGATACGCTAGGTATCGCGGAAGGTATCGAGACAGCCATTTCCTGCTTTGCGCTGTTTAATATTCCTACTTGGGCGGCTGTAAGCGCTGCCATGCTGGTAAAATGGGTGCCTCCAGCCGTGATTCGCAAGGTTTATATCTTTGCTGACAACGACAAAGGATTCACCGGACAACTTGCGGCCTATCGCCTTGGCTGGACACTGCAATCTAAAGGTCAATTCGATGTTGTAAGGGTGATCGTTCCTGATATAACGGGAGCTGACTGGAATGATATCCTTTCGATGTTCGGCTCAGTTCATGCTAAAGACATGGTTAAAGGTAAACTGGACTAATTGATAGGCTGCTCTCCTGTGGCTTAACAATGAAAGCCCCCGAAAGGTTTAATCCCATCGGGGGCTAACTCATTTTGAAATAATCTCTAACCATTTCGGAATTGGATGCTGTCCTGACAACCACCTCCGGACCGTCCTCACGCTCACTCCGATCCTAAGCGCGAAGGCTGTGCGGTTTTCTTTGTTGGATTTTAACATCGCATCGAGCTGTTTAGGTGTCATTTCTTGCCCCCTGCCTTGTCAGATCGACAAGATCAATTTGCTTCGATTGATCGCCAAACAATCCACCTACTTCACGTTGAACAACCTTGGGTGTAAGCTTCCGATCTGCTAAACGCTGGGCGTGTTCTTTCATGCTGATAGGCTCCGCCCCTGAAATTGTGGCTTGCCCGTCCGGCTTCATGGTGCTTTTACTCATCATCAGTACCCCATCTAATCATGTTTTCGCCATCAACCAGAACAGCATCGACTGATCCACTTAAACCTACGCAATCAAGCGCCGCAATAACCGCTTGCATCGCGTCACAAAGCACCCCGCCATTAAATCCCCATCTTTCCACTTCGTCACTGTGAGCGGGTGCATCGCATACATAGAGCGCCTCAGCGGCCTTTGCTTCGCCATACGATTTGTAATATTCCGTGTTCCAGAATTGTAATTGCATTGTGTGGTTCTCCTAATTAAAACACGCGAACGGCGTTGCTAAGCTTTTGATTTAAGCCGTATTCTGTGACGGTCGAAACGTCCTGAAAGGGTGCAGCCTGTTCGAACTGCGCCACTGGCTGGCTCTTGCTGTCGTACTTAACCGGCGCTTCCATCTCAGCCTCAGACCACAAAGCAAGGCCATCTTCGACCTTGTAAGCGTAATCCGTTGCAGCCTGATCGGTATCATCGAACCGACAAACAACTTCAAAATAAGTGCCAAAATCATGGCTTTCGCGCTTGATGGAAAGATAAGCGTTCTCCGGCTCCGGCCCGTATACCTTGCGCAGCGCTTCGATATAGTAGGAGCATTCCAGCTTATTGAGGCGCTCCGCCCCTTCTGTCACGCCAGTTTGAGCGCAAGCTTCATCCGCTGGGGTTGGGCCAATGTATAAAATGTCAAGCATTGTGTGGTTCTCCGTGTTGTCTGATGGTCATCATCAGGCGCAGCCTTACTGCACGACGCCCGAAGGCGTTTCGACCTGTTAAATCCAAGCGTGTTTCAAAGCATAGCCGCCGTCATGGTCTGGCTGGCCGTTGCGCGTCCCGTGTGGCTCTGGGGTGCCGTTCGGCCAAAGTGCAGCGCCAAGATTGTAGACGACGCTAAAGCCCATATCCATTCCGCAGCCGGTGACGGTCAAGCCCTGCTTGGCGCGTTTCATATCCAGCAACGAAGCAATTGATCCGGTAATGAACAGGGGTTGATTGTCTTTGATGACGTAAAAATCAATGTTACGAGACATGCCAGAGGCTGAAACATGACGCAGGACGGAATAAACGGTATCACCAGCCTCCAGCAATCCTAACAGGCTCGCAGCCGATTGGATTTTTAAACCGATCTTGCCTTCGCGCTGACTTAGGCGTTTTCCGCTCAAGAAAGGGCCATCGTAAACCTTTGGGTTATTGGTGGCGATGATCGTCCCGTGTGGCAGTTCGATATAAGCTTGCATGGTGTGGTCCTCCTGTTTAGTTGCCAGACATTGGCAATCTATGATCCGGCCCCGCAAGGCCGGACTGTAGATTGTCACGCTCTAGGCTCAGCATCTAAGACGGCTTGTCTAAATCTTGGGGTCGTTCCCAATAGGTGACAACCTAAATTGTGCCAGAAAATGAAAACGTCTAGAGGCTTCGATCCGTAGCGTTCCGCATAGCCTTCGCATCCGTCAACGATAAATTTCCACTTCATTTCGCCCCCCATATCATGCCTGAAATTGTCCAGATTGCAGCGATTAACGAAAGCCAGACGGTCAACTCGTAAAGCGCTTGCAGCGTGTCGGTCGTGGTCATGGCGTTGCCTTTCAATAGGGGTTAACGCCGCTCGAAGCATTGCGGCCCTTTACCGTAATTGCTCCGGCTTTGTTCAAATAGTCGCGCTTTGCTAGGCTGGCCTTGATGGCCTCAAGCTCTGCGCCTTGGATGCCAAGCCGGTTGAACTGCTCGGCGCGATAGCTGGATTTTAGACCGCGTATGACAGCCAGAACCTTTTTTTCGGTGTCGGTCAGTTCATCGGTCGAGGCCGGTAAAAGCTTGGTAGCGTCATCAGGGTGAACGTAGAACGTCAGGCCTAAATCTTTGCCTTGAAACATGACCGAGGCAACGACAGCAAAGCCAGAGCGCAGCGCGATGGTGCATTCTTTCCTGTTGTCGCTGAATGGGGACGACATATCATCAGACGCAGGAACAGCGCGACCGGTTGCAAGTTCAATAGCCTGATAGGTTTCGCGTGATCCACCAGACCATAAACCGGCCTCGGCTGGGATAGTTACAATCTCGCAAACGCGAGCGCGAAAGGTCTTTCCGGTATATCCAGCCTTAAGGTAAACTGGAACTTGTGACGGTTCGAGGTGGATCGTGTTCATGGGTGGTTCTCCGTGTTGTCGGTTCCTGCATGGCAACCGGTGGAAGGCTGGCACGGTGTCCAGCCTTCGGCCTGTTGTCAGCGCGTTGTTTTTAAATAGTTCGCTTCAAAGTCCTCAATGTGGAAATGCCAGCCATCGACCTTGATATATTCGTTCTCGTCGGTGCAAAATGCGCGAAAAACACCCTTCAAGTCTGCATCGGGCTTCACCAGCAAGGTCAAATCGTAGTGCGTCGAGTAGGCTCCGATAAGCTTGGTATAGCCGGAAAGCATTGCAGCCTTTTCCATGATAGTGTCGTGCATAGTGTGGTTCTCCTGTTGACTAGGACGTGGTGTCCTGTGCGATACTAGGACGCCGCGGCCGGATTGTTGTCAACTGATTTTTATCGTATAATGTTTTCAATGGTTTATCGGTATGGTCTGCCGATAGGTAAGATTTCAAATCGCGCAAATGATTCGGTTTGCTGGTAGTCTAAAGAGTAGAAACAAAAGACCAGCAAAAGACAGACAGCAGCCGAAGCCAAAGCAGGAAAATTAATCCGCCGCAGTCATCACATTGCCGGCACATAATAAGAAAGAAACAGAGAAGAAGAGAAAGAGGAACAGGGTAGACGTGTCGCCGGTTTGATTTCCTCCGCTAGATTGATTACAATCAAAGCAGTAGAACGAAATATCAACGGGTTAGCAAAATCGAAGGATTAGAATATGGCAAGGGGAGGCTCAAGGGCTGGCGCGGGGCGTAAGGCTGGTACGGGGGATGCTGCCATGCGTAAGATGACGCTGGCGAGGGTTCTAAACTCGATTGAGAGCGGCCCAGATAAGACGCCCTTGGCCTTTTTGCTGGGTGTAATGCAGGATAATAAGGCATCACTACGCGACCGCATCCAGTGTGGTGTTGCTGCTGCACCATATGTTCACCCTAAGCTAGCATCCGTCGAGATCAAGGGCAATGCTTCCGCACCGTTGCAGATACAAAGCGAAATAGGTATAGCTCTCAAGGCCTTAGCGGAACTTGCTCGTAATCGTGATGAGCTGATTGATATCACTCCATCGGTCTTACTTGAACCAGCTAGTCGCTAAAAGTGGACGCGGCGTCATCTCTGGGTAGGACGAGGCGTCCGGAGGTGAGACCCCCCAGCCGGAATTCCGAAGAAAATTCACACCCCCCACCCACCCGGATTCAAATTTATGAAAATTACAGAAGCGATTGACAAGATACAGACCGGAATGACTGAGCTTGATCCTATTGGTCAGGAAGCTATCTTGGCTAGGTTGGGTTGGTTACAGACTGCGCGGCCTAATCAGGTTGTGCCTGAGGAGAATGATTGGGCATTTTGCGGGGTTCTTGCGGGGCGTGGATTTGGTAAAACGAGGATGGGTGCGGCATGGGCTTGGTGGAAAGCTTGGTCTATGCCGAAATCTTACGGGGCAATTATTGCTCCAACGCGGTATGATGCTCAGAGTGTTTGTATTGAAGGACCGGCGGGGATATTGGCTCAGATTCCGAACGGGGCGGTTAAGTCTTATAATAAGAGTGAATTGAAGATCACGTTGATTAATGGATCGACGATACAGGGATTTTCAGCGAGTGAACCGGATCGTCTAAGGGGACCGCAGCATCATTGGTCTTGGGGGGACGAGATGGCGGCTTGGGAGAACGGGGACGAAGTTTGGGATATGTTGCAGTTTGGAATGCGATTGGGGGATCATCCTCAATCACTATGGACGACGACCCCCCGGCCTACGTCAACGGTACGGAGGCTGGTAAATTTGCAAGGTACAATTTTGATTCGTGGAAGCACGTTTGATAATGAGAAGAATTTGCCAACTAGCTTTTTTGATAATCTTGCGCAATATAATGGGACTAAGATTGGTAGGCAGGAGCTTATGGGAGAGCTTCTGGATTCGGAAGATGGTGGGATAATTAAAAGAGATTGGTTTAATATTTGGCCTAGAACTGAGCTTTTGCCACCATTTCAGATGATTGTTGTTTCGCTTGATACGGCTTTTACTGAAAAAACGAGGAATAAGAAGAGTGGAGATCCAGATCCAACAGCTTGCACAGTGTGGGGTTATTTTGACCATGATGGCATGGTTGGTTTCCTTTTGCTGGATTGTTGGCAAGATCACTTGGGTTTTCCGGATCTCGTTGAACGCGCCAAGAAAGAAATGAATGTCAGATGGGGCGACGAGGAGTTTAATGCTTTTATTAAACCCAAAATCGGATCAAGTAAGCCCTACAACATGGGTAAAAAGCCAGATCATCTTATCATCGAAGACAAGGGTTCTGGTATATCCCTTCGGCAAACTCTTTATCGAGAGGGAATTTTTCCGTTTGGTTATAATCCCGGAAGGGCTTCTAAGCTCCAGCGTCTTCACGCCGTATCGCATTTCTTTGCTTCTGGCTTAGTTTATGTAGTGGAATCAAAGAGAATGCCGGGAGCACCTGCATCTTGGACGGAGGAAGTGTTGGCTCAGCTTTGTTCCTTTGCTGGGGAAGGCTCCATTCGGCATGATGACTATGTAGATTCGACGACACAGGCTTTGCGGTGGATGGCAGATAATGCTAATATCTCCGTAACTGACCAGCCAGAAACAGATTCTCCCCCGTCCCGTGAAGTGGTAAATCCCTATGCAGCATAATCCTACAGGTTTTTCACCCCTCGAATTTGCCGATGGCGGGTTTATTAATGGTGGGGATATCAATTGGGCTAATTTGACCGATGGAGATGATACTCAAAATCAAATGAACCAAATGATGAGTAGCGGGGGAATGACTCAATCCCCTTTGTCGGCAATGGGAAATCAGTTGCAGCAGCCAGATCCATCTCAAATGATGATGCCGCCTTCTTCTTTAATGCTACCTACTGTTTCTGGGTCGCAGCTTGCAATGGCAAAAGGGGGCCATGTTACTTCTGTGGCCGGTGCGGAAAAGCTGGCTGCTTTGATTAAAGCGGAATTTGAAAAAAGAGGAATTGATTTCGACAAATGTATGAAAATGTTGGAACAAAGACACCAATGATTGAGGATATCTTATCCCTTATGGCTCATTCAAAGGTCCACAAGCGGTGGTTTGTGGAAGATATTTTTAATATTATCTTGCCTCCGTTCGACCTTGGGCATTCTATTGTGGTTCAGGAAAAAGATAAATGTGTTGCTTTTGGGACATTTGCGTTCTTGAGTGACGAAGTTTTAGATAAGTTCTTTACCGGATCAGGCAAATTAACCCGGAAAGATTTTAACAGTGGCCCCAATATCGTTCTTGTTGATATTATTGCTCCCTATGGTCATGCAAGGGAAATAACATCCAAAATAAGGCAGCGTTTGATTGCTTTGGGGCATTGGGGTAAAAAAATAAAATATGTTCGTTACTACGGACCAGTCCGCGTTTTAAAGGAATCTTTGCTATGATGTCTTTGTTGGAAAAACACCTTCATAACATTCCACGCGGTGGTGGAGGTGGTGGAGGTGGTGGAGGCGGTGGAGGTGGTGAAGGCGATGGAGGCAATGATAATAACAATACCGCTAACACTGATGCCCAAGCTACCGCTAAAACTGAGGCTGATGCCCAAGCTACCGCTGATGCCCAAGCTACCGCTGATGCCCAAGCTACCGCTGATGCTAAAGCTACTGCGGATGCTCAAGCTGCTGCGGAAGCAGCAAGAGCGCCTTTCCAGCCGGGTGGATTAGCAGATACTACGTTCGGAAAAGTACCTACTGTATCCTATGAACCATCTAACAGCGTCACACCGACACCTGAACCTACTGCTCCACCAGCGCCAATGCCAGCACCAAATGTTGATGTAAGCGCAGCGACTCCGGGGCAACCTTCAATACCAAGCACAAGTATTGGAAATTCCAATAATGCTGCAAATGTTGAAGCTGCTCAAAAAGCACAACAAGAAGCAGATAATGCAAAAGCAGCTGCGGATGCCCAAGCTGCTGCCGATGCAGCAACAGCAATGGAACAAAAAAAAGCAGAAGATGCAGTAAGAAGTTCTTTTTTTTCAAACAATGTTGCAATGACCGCTCCTACTGCTTTGGGCGGTTCCCAAGTTGGAAGCTTTGAAAATGTTGCTAATGTTACTCCCAACTCAGTTGTTAGCAATATTGATATTAATAACCCAGCAACATGGGGAGCGCCTGAACCTGCGACTCCAGCACCAAATTATGATGTAAGCCAAGCTACTCCGGGATTGGCCACAACTCCATCGCCTATCCCAGCTTCAGCGTTGGAAATAGGAAAGATATTAGCTGATTTAAACCCTATTGGAACTGCAAAAGCTAAAGAAATTGCCCCACCGGACGTAACCGATCCTTATAAAGATACGTCAATAACGTATCCGGGTGGTGTTATTCCAACACCTCCAACCCGTCCAGTGGAAGTAGCAGTGAGTGAAGCTCCGCCAGCTCCGGCTCCGGCTCCAACAATATCATATCCGGGTGGTATTATTCCAACACCTATAGCCCGGCCAACCGATCTTGCAGCTCAAACTCCAAATTTGTTTGAAAATATTGTTAAATCAATCACCAACGCAAATTATCCAGCAATAGGTACTAATTTAGCCGTCGGGGCGGTTAATCCTGTTGCTGGCTTAATTAATACGGGAGCTGGTTTATTAACGGGTCAAAATTTAGGAAATACAATTTTTCCAGATAACCCATCAACAAGCACTACTACTCCAGAATCAACTTATAACAAGCCATCGCTTACTGATGCTCAGTACAAAGATTTAATGAACCAACCCGGATTTGGTTCAGAAGACCCCGAATTAATTGCTGAATTTAATAATTACAATGCAAATACTAATGGCGACCAATCAGGACCAACAACTACAGCTGGAGAATTAGCTGTTGGTCAACGAACGCCAGCAACAATGGTTCCTCATGTTAATGCTGATGGAACCGTAACTATGGTTCCTAATTTGGGAAGCAATCTTACTAGTTTTATTGAAAACCTTTTTAACCCAACATTAACCAAAGTTGGGTCAGATGCTTATTTAAAATCAACTCAACCTCATCCAGTAACCACAGATAATGTTGGAAATAATGGTGGAAATAATGGTGGAAATAATATTATCCCACCAATCCCAGCTCCAGTCCCGGCCCCAAATCCAATTACTGCGCCAGTAGTTATTCCACCAGTCCAGTCACCACTTGCTACTAATTGGTCAAGGAAGTATCTTGGAGTAGCACAAGATCCATATTCTTATGGCTATGGACCTGAACATTCTTTTTATACGTCTGCTAAAGGCGGCTATGTTAGCCCATTAAACAAGATTCGGAATAAGTAACATGGCAAAAACCCCTAAAATCGTAAAATCTGTTGAAGAAAAAATCTTGGGTGAATTTGTTGACGCCCCAGATAATGAAAATGATGTGGAAGATACGGCAGATGGCGGCGCTATTGTAACTATGGAAGGGAGCGAAGCTGATGAGTCCCCTGAATTTTATGCTAACCTTGCTGAAGAAATACCTGATTCTAGTTTGGACGACCTTGCAACAAATCTTCTTGATGCTATTTCAAGAGATAAGGAAGCTCGTAGCCTTCGTGATAAGCAATATGAAGAAGGGTTAAAACGGACAGGGCTTGGTAATGATGCCCCCGGTGGCGCTCAATTCCAAGGAGCGTCCCGTGTTGTTCACCCTATTCTAACAGAAGTATCAATTGATTTTGCTTCCCGCGCAATTAAAGAGCTGTTTCCTCGTACTGGACCGGACTCCGGCCCTATTAAAGAACAAATTATTGGTGACGTAACAGCTGAAAAAGCTGAAAAGGCCAAACGTAAAAGCCGCTATATGAACTGGCAGCTTACAGAACAAATGCCTGAATTTAGGAATGAATTGGAGCAATTGCTTACTCAAGTTCCGCTTGGTGGCGCTCAATATATGAAAATGACATGGGATCGCCGGTTAAAGCGGCCTAAGCCATTTCTAATTACCATTGATGATATGTATCTACCATATTCAGCTACTTCGTTTTATACGGCTGAGCGTAAAACCCAACGCCAATCTATTACTCAACTTGAGTTTGATCGCCGGGTGACGTCTGGATTATACCGGGATATTGATCTTCTTCCATCCTCCATGCCAGAACAGACCCGTGCTGAAAAAGCCAACGACAAAATCGAAGGGCGGGAGCAGTACGAATATTACGATGAAGATGGATTACGAGAAATCTATGAGTCGTATGTAGAATGTGAAATCATTGAAGATGATGAAACAGATGGGGAAATTGCTCCATATGTTGTGACAGTTGACGTCGCCAGCAAAGAGATTTTATCAATTTATCGCAATTGGGATCAAGACGATCAAAGGCGCATAGCTCTTGATTGGATTGTTGAATTCCCTTTTGTGCCTTGGCGCGGCGCTTATCCAATTGGCATTGTCCATATGATTGGTGGCCTTTCGGCTGCAATCACTGGATCGCTCCGTGCGTTAATGGACAGCGCCCATATCCAGAACTCGCAGACTGGTTTGAAACTCAAAGGTGGATCGAAGGGCGGTCAAAGCCTTAATATCCAACCGACACAAGTTATCGAAGTTGAAGGTACACCAAATAACGACGATATTCGCAAAACCTTTATGCAATTGCCTTTCCCCGGCCCATCACAGACGCTTTTTACTCTTATGGGATTTTTGGTTGATGCAGCTAAAGGTGTAGTTAGAACGACATTTGAGGACATATCGGATAATCCGGATCGTCTTCCAGTTGGAACAACCTTAGCTCTTATTGAGCAGGGGATGGTAGTATTTAACGCTATTCATGCCCGTCTCCATGATGCAATGGGCAAGACATTAAAGGTTCTTCATCGTCTTAATAAAACCTATTTAGATGAGGACGATGTCTTAAATGACCTTGGCGAACTTATGGTTCGTCGATCGGACTTTGATGGCCCAATTGATGTCATTCCAGTATCAGATCCAAATATCTTTTCAGAAGTTCAAAGGTTTGCTCAGCTTCAAATTATTGAGCAACGCGCTCAGGCCATGCCGGATTTGTATGATCTTCGCAAGGTAGAAGAGCTTATTCTGGATCGGTCCAAAATACCGGATGCTAGAAACTTATTGAAAAAAACTCCTGTTCCTCAACGCCTTAATGCTGTCAATGAAAATGTGGCAGCAACGATGGGTACTCCAGTTGTAGCATTTCCAGATCAGGACCATTTGGCCCATATGCAGGTGCATTTAAGCTATATGTCTAATCCGTTGCTGGGGGGAAACCGAGTTATAGCACCAATAGCCATTCCAGCATTGTTAACACACATTAAAGATCATATTGCTCTTTGGTATGTAACAGAAACAGTTCGGATTGCATCTCAGGCAGCTGGTATGGATATTTCAAAATTAATGGACCCTAAAAATCCAGAAGTCGATCAGGAATTTGACCGTATGCTGGCCTCTGCTGATGCTCATGTCGAAGCTGAGGCAGCTCGTTCTTTGAAAGATGTCCCGGCTATTATTCAAAAAGTAATTGCTCTTATGCAATCCTATCAGCCAACACCGCCAGATCCAACAACGCTGGCAATGCAAACTCAACAAGCTGCTATACAGCAAAAAGCTCAAGCTGCTCAAATTTCTAGCCAAATTGACCAGCAAAAGATTAATGCTGATATGCAGAGCAAACAATTGGAAATTCAGGCGCGTGAATCTATGAACCGCGAGGATAATCAGACGGCTATGCTGATATCTGCGTCTGAAATACAGGCTGGTCATTCGACCAACCTTAAAAATGGCACAGGTATCGGAAAAGGTTAATACAATGATCGACACAAATCAGCATAAACGTATGGCAATGGGAAAAGCGATTCCACAGCCAAAAGGTAAAACTACTCCTTTTAAAATGGGTGGTCTTTTAGATAACAAACCAAAAGATGTTAAACAGCCAGATAAGAAAAATATGCCATTTAAAAAAGGTGGCAAGGCTTTTGAAGGTTCTGCAAAGGACGAAGCCCAAGATAAGAAACTTGCAAAGAAGCACCATATGTCTATGAAGGCATGGGAAAAATCCCCAATGGATGCCAAGCATGACCGCCAGAAGTCTATGAAAGGACTTAAGCGTGGCGGTAAGGCTTGCTGAAATCCCACTAATTGAACGGGTTCTCATTGCGTTGAAAAAAGAGCAAAAAGAATTTGCTGACAGCGCAATGAGAAGCCCCGCTCACCGAGACGCCTTTGAGTATGGGCGTGTGACCGGACATTATTCCGGATTGATGAAAGCCGTTGAGACCATCGAAATGGCTTTGAATGTAGAGAGCGAGGATGACGATCATGGTTACAACCGCCGTGGTGAAACTTCCTTCATTATCAGAGATTGATGAAGCGTTTCCAAATGTAAACTTTGGCATTAGCCCAACTGGATCAAGAGTTTTGGTTCAAATCAGGCGTCCAAAGACAAAAATCGGGAGTATTATACTTTCGGATTATACTAAAGATGCGGAGCAAGATAACACCCAAGTGGCAAAAGTTGTCTCTGTAGGGCCGTTGGCTTTTCGCAATAGAAATACTATGGAGCCGTGGCCGGAGGGGGCTTGGTACACCAAAGATGACTTTGTATTCGTTTCGAAGTATGGTGGAGCAAGATGGCGTCGGGAAATCCCCGGTACTAAAGGTGAAAAGGTTGAATTCGTGATCTTTAACGACCTCGATATTGTTGGCATCGTTGACGGCGACCCACTCGCCGTTCAAGCCTATATTTGAGGAGGAATAGATTATGAATGATAAGCCAAATATTTCAGAGGACGACGACGAAGAAATGGAAGTCATTGAGCTTGGTGAAGAGCTGGATGATGAAGATGGAGAAGATGATCGTCTCGAATCTGACCAACGTGAATCTCAGGATGAAGGTGACGATGGCGATGAGGTAAATGCTCGCCAATTGCGCCGTAAACGCCAAAAGGTTCGCCAAAAAGAAAATATGAAGAGAACGCGTGAAGAGAATTCTCATCTCCTCCGCGAGCTTATTGAGGCCAAAGAGCGGCTTGCTGCTCTTGAAAACCGCAATATTACTTCAGATGCTCAGACCGCAGATCAGCGATTTCAATACGCAATGGCTCAAATTTCTAGGGCAGAAGCGCAATTGAAGGAAGCTTTTGAAACAGGCGATGGCGATAAAGCTGTTGCTGCCCAAAAGCTCCGTGAGACAAGCATATATGCCGCCAGAGAAGCTGAAGAGCTTAAAAAGCGGTTATCTAATCCGCAGTTGCAGCAAAAGCCTAGTATCCTAGATCCAAGGACCGAGACTCATGCTCAGCAATGGATGCAAAAAAATCCTTGGTTTAGCCCTTCTGGGGAAGACGAGGATTCGACTATCGCCCGTGCAATTGACGAAGCATGGGCGCGAGAGGCTCAAAAGAAGGGTATCAATCCTTCTAGTGAAGACTACTGGGACGAACTTGATTCGCGTGTGAAGCGGAGACTGGGGACAGTTTCTGCTGATCGGGAGCGGAAAAGATCAGCCCCGCCTGTAACTGGCCGTGGAGAGTATTCTGCTCGACCATCTACAAGCGACAAACAAATCTATCTGACGCCTGAACGGAAAAAGGCTTTGCAGGACGCAGGTGTTTGGGATGATCCCCAGAAACGCAAGCGTTACATTAAGCGATTCCAAGAATATGACCGTCAGAACCCACGTTGAGCCTTAGGAGAGTATTATGTCAAATGAAGAACGTCTGAAAAAGAGCCAAGATTCCAATCGAAGCTCCCGCGAAATGGAAGACCGTGCCGTCACTGAAGATCGCAATATCTCCGATGACGACCGGATTTCCATGTTTAGGCAGTCTTTCTTTCAGTCTGCTCTGCCGGATTTACCTAATATCCCCGGTTTCCACATTTGCTGGCTTACAACAGCCAATCCCCGCGACTCTATTCATTCTCGTCGCTCCCTTGGATACACACCAATATTGCCTGAGGAAGTCCCCGGTTGGGAACACGCTTCCGTTCAAACAGGAGAATATGCTGGATGTATTGGGGTGAATGAAATGGTGGCCTTCAAATTGCCCATGAAACTTTATGAGGCATATATGAATGAAGCCCATTATGAGCGGCCTCTGAAGGAGGAAGGGAAATTGGCTGACACTGCGGATTTCATTCGCAGCCAAGCTAAGCAGCATGGTGGAGATATGTACGAGGGTGACGGGTTGTCGGCTTTGCGGTCTCCAATGAGCCGCTAGGCTCTTAACCGAAACCAAAAAGGAACGAAGAATGTCTTCTTCTGCATCTCCCTTTGGCCTTCGCCCCATCTACTCGATGACGGGTACGGTGCGGCCAATGTCAGGCCAAATTCTCTCAGGTTACGGTACTTCGATTTATCAGTACCAGCCTTGCCGCTATGGCCTTGCCGGTGATTCCGGCGGGGTCGAAGGTTACATTGTTGCCGCCGCAGTCGGTGATCGCTTGATTGGCTCCTTTATGGGTGTCGAATATGTGGATGCGACTGGTCGCCAGCGCGTATCTAACTTCTTCCCAAGTGGTACAACGTACCAGACGGGTACAACGTCGGTCTGCTATTTCACAAGTGATCCCTATATTACTTATGAAATTCAGGGTAACGCTACATTGTCAATTGCCAATATTGGTAATCAGTACAATGTTAATTCAGCCACTGGCACGTCGCCTTTGGGTCTTTCAACCACTGCTTTGGACGTTTCGTCTTCTGCCACCAACGCACAGCTGCGCGTTGTTGGTTTGTCGAACTATATCGACAATGCTTGGGGTGATGCTTACACAATCGTGCAAGTTCAAATCTCTGAGCATCAGAACGTCGCTAACATCGCTGCTTACTAAGGAGGTCTAGACTATGGCACTTCCAATGCGTAGTACAGACTTCCGGTCTGTAGTCGAGCCAATTCTCAATGAAACCTTTGATGGTATCTATGATGTCCGTAAGGATGAATGGGCTACTGTCTTCAAAGAGCAAAAAGGCATTCCCCGCAACTATCACGAAGAGCCAGTTCTGTTTGGCTTCGGCGCTGCCCCAGAGCTTCCTGATGGCACCGCAGTAACTTACCAGTCTGGTGGCGTACTCTTCCTTGCTCGTTACGTTTATCGCGTATACGGCATGGCGTTTGCGCTCACGAAGGTTCTCGTCGAGGACGGCGATCATATCTCGATTGGCCGTACTTACGCTGAGCATCTTGCTCGTTCGCTCATCGAAACCAAGGAAACCCTTGGTGCTAATATTCTCAACCGTGCATTTACGGCTGGTTATGTTGGCGGCGACGGCGTGACGCTTGTTAACACGGCTCATCCTATTGCTAACGGTCAGACATTTTCAAATCAGCTTTCAACGGCAGCTGCGCTTTCGCAGACCTCGCTTGAGCAAATGCTGATTCAGATTCGTCAGGCCGTAGACAATAATGGCAAGAAGATCCGTCTTGAACCTAAGAAAATCGTTGCATCGCCTTCAAATTACTTCCAAGCGGAAGTTCTTTTGAAGTCGGCGCTTCGTACTGGCACCAATAATAATGACATTAATCCGATCACCACGACCGGAGTTTTGGATGAGGGCCACACGAACTTGTCACGTCTAACTTCAAACACCGCATGGTGGGTTGAAACTGATGCGCCAGAAGGTTTGAAGCTTCTTATGCGTCGTCCGCTCGAAAAGAGCATGGAAGGCGACTTTGAAACCGACTCAATGCGCTATAAGGCGACAGAGCGTTACAACTTTGGTTGGACCGATCCTCGCGGCGTATTTGGTACGGCAGGGCTTTAGTTGACATTTCTCTGGGGCCGGCCCAAAAACCGGCCCCAGTTTCTTTGACTATTATGTAATTTTGTTGCATTATAAATCATCTGAAACGGTCAAGCTTTTCAAGGAGAAGACCAATGGGACAACAAAGTGATGATCTCTGGATGGGTACAGCTACTGGCCCCCAGACTGCTGGATGGGCTAATGGTGGCAATCCGGGCGTAATTGGCCGTGGCATAGGTCCAATGGGCCGCATTTATATTTATGACATTGTGCCAGCTGCACTATCGGCAACCGCAGTTTGCGCTGCACAGGCTGTAGCAGCTGCTGGTAACGCAACGATCAATGGTGCTTCGGCTTCGGCTAGTGTAGCAACCTTTGATTATGCTCGCGCATTTTCGATTGTTACGTCTAACGCTGGCAATACCACGCAGACGGTAACGATCACGGGTACTGACTATTATGGTCAGACTCAGACCCAGCAGCTCACCTGCAATGGTGTGACGGCAGTTGTCAGCACCAAGACCTTTAAAACGATTACTCAGGTTGCTGTTTCAGCTGCAATCACGGGTACGCTTTCGGTTGGCAACGCTGATGTGTTTGGTCTTCCATATGCAGTCACGAACGCTGGCTACTTGATCCGCACGGGTTGGGATAACGTCGTCTCTGACAATGCTGGTACATTCGTTGCTGCTGATGCAACCACGCCATCCGCAACCACGGGCGACGTTCGTGGTACTTATGCTCAGTCTGGCAACGCAGCAAACGGCACCCGACGCCTCGTTATTGCCATTGGCATGACGGCTATTCAGGCTGGTCCAAATGCTACCCAGATCGGCGCAATCGGTGTCACTCCGGCTTAATTGAGTTGGGGGAGCTTAGTCTCCCCCTTCCTTCACATGGAGAACACTAATGGCTAACGTAGTCACATCGCAGACGATCCTTGATGGTGATCGCCTTGCTATTTTTAAATTTACCAATCTTTCCGATGGCACCGCTGAAACTGGCGTTGTTAAAATCAATGTCTCAACATTGAACAAAAACCAGTTTGGTGCAGCTTGCACGGGCTTGATTCTTAATAAGGTCTGGCACTCAACGCATGGCATGGAAGTTGAAATTTTGTGGGATGCAACCACGGACCAGTTAGCTTGGGTTCTTCCGCAGAACACAACGTACTGGCAAGATTTTTCTAGCTTTGGTGGCATCCAGAACAATGCTGGCACCGGGAAAACGGGAAACATCGCGTTTACAACCTTAGATATAAGCGCAGGTGATGTGTACACCGTGATTCTTGAGTGCATCAAAACCTACGGATAATGCAATGGCTAAGACTCCAGCATGGCAGCGATCTGAAGGCAAAAACCCTAAAAAAGTTAACAAATCGTTAACTCCTGCTCAAAAATCTTCCGCAAAGGCTAGTGCTAAAAAAGCTGGCCGTCCTTATCCCAACCTTGTCGATAACGCAACTGCTGCGAGGAAAAAGAAATGAAATCCTTTAAACATACACACAAGATGCACCACGGCGCTCATCCATTGTTCGGTGGGAGCGCTATGGCCCGTCCAGCTCCGGCAATGCCTCCAATGATGCCTCCGGGTGGTATGGATGGAATCCAGAGTGCAGGGGAGGATATGGCTTCATCTGCTCCGGGCGGTATGGGTGGTATGGGTGCTCCAGATGGTGGAGCTCCTGATGGTAGCGGCAATAGTGCTGGTGCTGGTTACAAAAAAGGTGGCATGGCCAAAGGTGGCAACTGGATTAAAGATGCTACCAAGAATAAAGGTGCTCTTCATCGTTCGCTTGGTGTCCCAGAAGGTAAGAAAATTCCTATGGGCAAGATTAAGAAAGCCGAAAAGTCCTCCAACCCAACGCTTGCAAAACGCGCTCGTTTGGCTGAAACGCTGAGAGGTTTTAAAAAGTGAAAAAACCATCAATTAAAATGGCTCGTGGCGGCGGGGCGACTACGGTTCCAATTCGTAAGGCTCCTGCTTATAAGCCCCCTAAAGCTCCTGCTATTCCAGTTGCAATGGCTGTTCCTAAGATGGCTGCTCCAAAGGCTCCCCCCTCATTAGCTACTCTTGCTGTTTCCAAAAACCCGCAAATGTTGCGTAAGGGTGGAAAGACCAAAAAGAAATGACAACTAGCGGGACGGTTTCAGCAACGGTATTTAACACCAATAATATTCTGGATCAGGCATTCAGAAGGTGCAAAGTGTCGCCTGAAACTGTAACGTCAGAAATGCAGCAAACGGCACTAGATAGCCTGTATTTGCTCATTTCATCCCTATGCAATAGGGGTATCCAACTATGGACAATTGAGAAAATCATTCTCCCGTTCTATCTCGGCAACGGATACGTTACCACACCTGTTGGAACAATTGATCTTCTCAATACAAACCTTAGAACTATCAATCAATACACTGGCTCGATCTCATCCAGCAGCGGTTCGCCTAGCTTGGCTGACGATAGCGATTTAAGCACAGCTTGCGTTCAAACAGCTCCAAATGGTTGGATTATTCAAAACCTATTGCAGCCAACGCTTGTGACTACGCTTGGTGTCAATATGTATGCCGCTGGCACATACAATCTAAAAATTGAATGGTCTAATGATAGCACCAACTGGGTTACGGTAGTTAACCCCGGTGCAGTTGTTTATCCACAAAATGGCTGGAATTGGTACGATATTAACCCATCCATTACTGCCCAGTATTGGCGCTTGTCTGAAACGGGTGGGGCTACGCTTAGTGTTGCCGAGTTTGTAACAGCTGGCAACCCAACCGAAATTCCTATTGCTCGTCTTAATCAAGATGATTATACCAATCTCCCGAATAAGACGTTCCAAGGGCGCCCGCTGCAATTTTGGCTTGATCGTCAGTTGGCTGCTCCAGTAGCTCGGCTATGGCCTACACCAGATCAACAAGCGCAGTTTGCTCAATTTGTTGCATGGCGGCAGCGTCATATTATGGATGTCGGCTCATTAACGGAAACCATTGAGTTACCACAACGCTGGGTTGATGCTATAACTTGGGAGTTGGCAAATCGTCTTTGCTTTGAAATTAAGGAAGTCGATATTGCTATGGCTGACCGTATTGCACCACGCGCTGCCGAAGCAATAAGCATGGCATTTATGGAAGAACGAGACAATTCGCCATTTATGATGGCTCCCAATATCTCGATGTATACGAGGTAATTATGGCCGTATGGCTTGATACGACTGGCAGAGGCACTCTTGGTATTGGCATCTGCGACCGCTGCCGTAGAAAAATGTCGATTGATGATCTGTATCCGGATTTTAATTCTCCCGGACTTCGTGTATGCTTAGAAGATAGAGACGAGTTAGACCCTTATCGTTTACCAGCGAGGCAACCGGAAAAGATAACCCTTCCGTTTTATCGTCCAGATGTCCCGATTGGCACTTCGCCCAAAGGTTTGGTTACGGAAGACGACAATAACTTCATCGTCACACAAAACATCGAAGAATACATATTGCCATGAGCGTACCTTCAAATCTCGTACCAATTCCAATTTCTGGTCTTCCTACGCCTCCAACTCCGGTTGTGGGAGCAGATTTGGTTATGGTTGTTCAAAATGGAACAACATACCAAACAACCATTTCAAATTTTGTTGGCGCTGTTGCGACTCCTAATACTACCAACATTTATGCTGGTACTGGGTTAATTGGTGGTGGCAATCTTGGGTCTAACGTAACCCTTGCTATTGGCAATACAGGCGTTAATAGCGGAACATATGGTTCATCTACTCAGGTTCCAATCTTAACGGTAAATGCTCAAGGGCAAATTACCAACGCAACAAGCACAACATTTTCGGTTCCGTTTAGCGGTATAACCGGAACGCCTACAACGCTTGCCGGATATGGCATTACGGATGCTCAACCGTTAAGCAGCAATCTGACTGGTCTTGCTGGACTTGGTACTTCAGGCATTATGGTCAATGCTACGGGTGGATCATATCTTACCCGCTCCATTGCCGCTGGTAATGGATTGACTGTTACTAATGGCGATGGGATTTCTGGCAATCCTACAATTGCAATGCCAAATCAATCCGTCATTCCGGGTACTTATGGCTCTTCAACTAACACCCCTGTTATTACAGTTGACCAACAAGGCCGAATTGCAACAATTGGAGTTATTCCAATATCGAGTGGCAGCGGAACAGTTACCAGCATTGCTACTGGTACTGGTTTATCTGGTGGTCCAATTACTACTTCTGGAACAATTTCACTTGCCAATACAGCAGTATCAGCTGGGTCGTATGGATCAGCTTCTTCGGTTGGAACATTTACAGTCAACAACCAAGGGCAATTAACATTAGCAGCAACTACGCCAATTGCTATTGACGCAACTCAAATTACATCTGGAATTTTAACCGGAACCTACGGTGGTACTGGTGTTAATAATGGTTCTAATACGATTACGGTTTCTGGAAATGTAAACCATTCTGGTGGATTTGCTCAAACAATTGCGGCAACAGCCACAACAAGCGTTACATTGCCAACATCAGGTACTTTGATGAGTTCTGTAACAGCATTGCCGGGGGCAGTAACAGGTACTCCATCTAGCAGCACATATTTGCGCGGTGATGGTACTTGGGCAACTATTAGCGGAAGTGGAACGGTTACAAATATTGCTACCGGAACAGGTTTAACTGGCGGACCTATAACAACTACTGGCACAATTGCCATAGCTAATACTACGGTAACAGCAGCCTCCTACGGTTCCTCAACATCCATCCCATCATTTACCGTAAATGCCCAAGGGCAACTGACGGCAGCAGCTGGAAATGTCGTTATAGCCCCAGCTGGGACATTATCTGGCACAACTCTTAATAGCGCTGTTGTTTCATCCTCTCTTACGGGCGTTGGAACGATTACTTCTGGCGTTTGGAATGGCACTGCGATTGGTGCAACATACGGCGGAACGGGTCAAACAACCTATGCAACTGGTGACATTCTCTATGCATCCGCAACCAACACGCTTTCCAAATTAACGGCTGGCACAAACGGTTATGTATTAACCCTTTCAGGCGGTGTCCCAACGTGGGCGGTATCTGGCGGTAGCGGGACGGTCAATAGTGGTACAATACGTCAATTAACCTATTACGGATCTACTGGAAATGCAGTTTCTGGTACTCCAAACGCGACTATATCTAATGGCGCATTGACGCTTGGTGTGTCTACATCAATTGCCGGTAGCTTGGTTCTTTCGGGCAATACGTCTGGTGCGGTTACGGTAAAGACAGCGGCGGCGGCGGGTACTTGGTCTTTAACTTTGCCAACAACTGCCGGGACAAACGGTTATGTGCTTTCAACGGATGGCACAGGCGTTACATCTTGGATCACCACTTCGGGCGGCGGTGGAACGGTTACATCAGTAGCGCAAACTTTTACGGGCGGGTTAATTTCAGTTAGCGGATCGCCCATTACTGGTTCTGGTACACTTGCATTGACGGTTGCTGGCACTTCTGGTGGCATTCCATATTTTAATTCTGCATCAACTTGGGCTTCTTCTGCCGCATTAACTGCAAACGCCCTTATGATTGGTGGCGGTGCGGGGGCCGCTCCAGCCACAACAACAACTGGAACTGGCGTATTAACGGCTCTTGGAAATAATGTTGGCTCTGCCGGGGCTTTTGTTGTCAACGGTAATGCGCTCGGAACCCCGTCATCAGGTACTTTGACCAACGCAATTGGGCTTCCATTAACAACGGGTGTTACGGGGCAATTGCCAGTAGCAAATGGAGGAACTGGGGCCGCAACGCTCTCAGGGTATTTATTCGGAAATGGTACGTCTGCGTTTACTGCTGTTACTTCAATCCCTAATGCGGGGCTTGCCAATAGCTCAATTACAATTGGAACAACTAGTATAGCCCTTGGAGCATCATCATTAACTCCAGCTGGCTTAACAAGTGTTACGGTTACGCAAGATCCAACTTCAGCATTACAATTAGCAACCAAGCAATATGTTGATTCGGCGGTTGCATCGCTAAATATCCATACGGAGGTTCAGGCTGGTACAACAGCTAATTTGACTGCAACGTATAATAATGGCGCAAGTGGTGTAGGAGCAACTCTTACTAATTTGGGTTCATTAGCTGCATTTACGACTGATGGTTATACAGCATCTCTTAATGACCGTATTTTGGTTAAAAACCAAACATTACAAGCTCAAAATGGTGTTTATACCGTAACAACGCTTGGTTCTGGGGCAATAGCTTGGGTTCTTACAAGAGCTACAGATTATAATACAGCTGGTACTGGACCTAACCAAATTGCTCCGGGCGACTATTTATTTATTCAAAATGGGACAACATTAAACGCGACTGGATGGGTTCAAACTACTCCGCTTCCAATTACAGTCGGCACTACAGCGTTAGTATTTACACAATTTTCCGGAGCTGGAACTTACACAGCTGGTACAGGGTTAACACTCACCGGAACACAATTTAGTATTCTTAATACAACGGTAGCGGCTAATTCCTATGGCTCTTCAACAGCAATACCAACATTTTCCGTAAATGCTCAAGGTCAGCTTACAGCTGCATCTACGGCTGCTGTAATAGCTCCAGCCGGGACATTATCTGGCACAACTCTTAATAGTGCAGTTGTCTCATCATCTCTTACTAGCGTTGGTACTATTACAACTGGTCTGTGGAACGGCACTCAGATCGGCGCAACCTATGGTGGTACAGCTCAAACAGCTTATGCAACTGGTGACATTCTTTATGCTTCAGCGGCTAACACGCTTTCCAAATTAACGGCTGGCACAAACGGTTATGTTCTTACTGTTGTAAGTGGTGTACCAGCTTGGTCAGCAGCTTCTACAATGGTTTATCCCGGCACTGGAATTGCCAACTCCACTGGCTCTGCATGGGGTGCTTCGTACGCTACAACTGGATCGGGAGCTGTTGTTGCTTTAGCAACTTCACCATCATTTACAACACCAACTTTAGGCGCAGCCTCCGCCACATCTATCAATAAAGTTGCTATTACCGCACCAGCTACAAGTGCTACTTTGACGCTCGTTAATGGGTCTACGCTTGCCACGGCTGGTGCATTTTCTACTACATTGACGGCTACAGCGACAACAAACGTAACTTTGCCAACGTCTGGAACGCTAACAGCCCTTGGGAATAACACCACTGGCTCAGGGTACATTGTTCTCGCAAACTCACCCATCCTGACTACGCCGACAATTACGACATCTGCGACTGTTCCATTTGTCATCGGTGGCACGGGTACGGGGTCTACTCTAACATTACAATCAACGTCTGGCGTTGGCGCGACTGATTCGGTTGTGATTAAAGTTGGCAACAACGGTGCAACAACAGCTTTAACAGCATCAACAACGGGACAGATTACTGTGAATTCTGGCTCACTAACAGTTGGTGTTGCTGGTACTACTTCGGGAAGTTTTGCTTTATCCGGTGGGACTAGCGGTACAACAACGCTGGTTGTAGCAACATCAACAGCCGGTACGTTGATGCTCCCAGCCGTAAACGGAACTATTACAGCACTTGGAAATGGCACGACTGGCTCTGGTATCATTGTGTTGGCTACATCTCCAACACTTACTACGCCAACCTTGGGCGTTGCGTCTGCTACAACTATTAATAAAGTTACTCTTACTGCCCCCGCCACGGGTTCTACGCTAACCATTGCAGACGGTAAAACATTAACGGTTAGCAATACGCTAACTTTGGCTGGCACTGACAGCACCGTAATGACGTTCCCATCATCTACCACGACTGTTGCTGGTTTGGGTACAACGCAAACATTCACTGCGACAAACACATTTAGCCAAGTCAACTACACAAATAATGCCGTTACGGTTACATCTAACGCTGGTACGGTTCCAATAACCTACCGCCTAAACACGTTTATTAACTCTTCTGCTGCCACAATGGCTATTACTATGGCGACAGCGAGTGCCGTTGACGGACAAATGTCTATTGTGCGTATTTATGATTTTAGTGCGGCTGCTCAAACTATTGGTTGGACTAATACGCAAAATGGTGCAGTTTCAGTTCCAACAACATCAAACGGTTCTACAACACAGCCATTGACGGTGGGTTTTATGTATAATTCAGCATCATCGCTTTGGCGCTGCATAGCTTCGGCATAAGGAGATAGTGATGCGTTCGGCTATGATTGACATTAACACCAATATTGTCGTTGGCGTTATTATGGCTGACGCAAGCGTTGATTTGCCTCCCAAAGATACATTTTTGATAAATTTGCCTGACGATTCTCCCGTTGGAATTGATTGGCTTTATGATCCATCTACGCAACAGTTTACCAATCCATTGGTGGGTGCATAATGGCTACGAACGTCATCATCCTTACCAGTGGTTCATCATGGACTGTTCCAGCAGATTGGAACAACGCTAACAATACCATTGAAGCTATTGGCGGCGGAGGCGGGTCAGGAAGTAACTATCAAAATGGTGCTGGTGGGGGTGGCGCATATACTAAATTAACTAACTTTACGCTTACACCAAGTGCTGGAGTTTTTATCCAAATAGGCGTTGGCGGTGCAGCTGGTACGGCGGGTACGGACACTTGGTTTAATAAAACTACCAATGCTTCCCCATCCTCTTCTACAGATGGTTTATTAGCTAAAGCGGGTGACACAACAGCCGCAAATGCCGGTGGTTTGGGAGGCGCAGCTGCATCCTGTATCCCGTCATCGGGAGCGTTTAGCGGTGGTGCTGGCGGCGTTGGTGGTAACGGATCGGTTGGCACTTATCCCGGCGGCGGCGGTGCGGCTGGTCCAAGTGGCGCTGGTGGTATTGGAGGCAATGGATATACGGCATTAAACGGCGGTGGTGGTGGCGGCGGCGGTGGTAACAATGGTGCGGCTGGCGGCACGGGAACTTCAACCGCTGGTGCCGCCGGTGGTGCTGGCCGTGGAACATCGGGCGGGTCTGGCGGTTTAGGGGCAACGGCAACCCCCGCTGCGGCTACATCCGGGCAAGTCGGTACGGGTGGCGGAGGCGGCGGCGGGTCAAAAGATGGCAGCACAACTTCTGACGTGGGTTCTGGGTTGGGTGGCAACGGAAATCTTTGGACTTCTACAACCACTACATCTACTGGGGCTACTATAAACATATCCACAAGTCTTTTTACCGTGGGAGCCAATTTAATTCCCCCTGCTGGATCAAAAGTTGTATTTACAACTACTGGTGCGTTGCCCACAGGAATTACGGCAGGAACTAGTTATTATGTATTAAATTCTGCACCAAATCTTCTTATTTCTAACGTAAATTTTCAAGTTTCTGCTACCCTTAATGGATCGGCCATTACATTAAGCGGAACGCAATCTGGAACACATACAGCCACGTTTACAGCGGTTGCCGGACCCGGAGGAGGCTCTGGCGGAACTTCCTCAAGGAATAGCGGTGGCGGGACTTCTCAAACAGGTTCGGCTGGATTGTATGGTGCTGGCGGTGGTGCGGCAAACCAAACAGCAAGTTACGGAACTGGCGCAAACGGTGTTATTGTTATAACTTATACAACGGGTTCGGCTCCAGCCAATGGTAATTTTTTCTTATTGATGTGATATGGTAGCGATAGCCATAACAACTGTTTTAAGATAAGATGCTCGAAACAAGGAATCTTCTCAATGTCAAATACTTTTACTTCTTATCTAGCCAAAAGCGTTGGGCCAACTCCAGCAGCAATTATAACGGCTGCGGCATCTACTCAAACGACAGTTATTGGCTTGACGGTTGGAAACACAACAAGTAGCGCAATCAATGTTGACATTTATGTTACCCGGTCTTCAGTTTCTTATTATGTGGCAAAAGGTGCGTCAGTTAATCCGGGAACAACCTTTGTTGCAGTTGGTGGCGATCAGAAGTTAGTTTTGGTATCGGGGGATATTTTGTACGTTGCAACATCTGGAACAACTTCGGTAGCAACAACGGCTACGAGCGGAACGGGAACAACCGCAACAGTGTCCTTTGCTGCCCAGCCAGTAGCTCCAGCAGTTGGTTCCTCGGTAACAATTGCGGGTGTAACGCCAGCAGGGTACAATGGAACCTATACGGTGACATCTGCCACGACTACATCAGTTTCATATGCCAATGCAACGACAGGCGCTCAAACGGTTGCGGGTACAGCTACCCTTGCACCAGCAGCAGATGTCATTGCTTCGGTTTTGCAAATTAGTTAATTGGAGCTACCATGTCATATACAGGCGTACTTGGAACAATACCTTCAAGTCAAATAACTCAGCCGACTGGCTCGGGTGGCGATCAGATTTTCTTTCAAAACGGTAAAACGATAAATAACAGCTATACGGTCCCAGCTAATACTAACGCTGGCACATTTGGCCCCATTACAATTGTAGCAACAGCAACGGTGACAGTCCCATCAACCTCAAATTGGACGGTGATCTAATATGGGAAATGTTACCCTTAATGGTGCAACTTCTGGTCAAATTACCCTGTCACCAACGGCGGTAGCGGGTACGAATACAGTCACCGTTGCAGCCCAAACAGGTACGCTTAATGTGGCGGCCCCTGCGTTTAGTGGGTACGCATCAGCCTCACAGACCGTGACGCTAAACACTACCACCAAAGTCGCGATCAATACCAAAGATTTTGATACAAACACCAACTACGATGCAACGACCAATTACCGTTTCACGCCGACGGTTGCTGGTTATTACCAAATAAACGTAGCTTTAAGAGGTCAGGTTGTTACTACATTTACACAGTGTGTAGCTTCTATATACAAAAACGGTTCTGAATATAAAAGGTTTGCGGCCAATGCACCCTTTAGCGCAAATTCTGCATTCACTCAAACTGGCAATGCCGTAGTCTATTGTAACGGATCAACAGATTACATTGAATTTTATGGTACTGTAAACGGAACTGGAACGGCAACTTTTGATGCCTCTAGTTCTTCTGTAAGTTCGCAGTTTTCCGCCGCGCTTGTGAGGGGGGCATAATATGACCGCAACACTCAAAACTACTATTATCCAAGAGCCGTCATCGGCCAGTTCCAACATCCAGCTTGATGCCAATGGAAACACGTATCTTGTCCCAGTGACGGGCAACGTAGGTATTGGGACGATTTCGCCGGGAAATAAACTTGTCGTTTCAAATAATACAAGCTCTGCTCCGGCAGGTCCGTCCAGCACTATTGCATCAATTATTGGAGCAGATAACGGAACTTCTAGGCTTTTAATTGACTCTTTTGGGGCATCAGCATCATCTAATTTGTCTCTTAGAAGGGCATTTGGTACTGCTGCATCTCCAAGTGCCATTACATCTGCTGACAGTATTCTTGGTACTGTAGCTGCATTTGGTTATGGCGCAACGGGTTATTCTTCTACAAATCGGGCAAACGTCGGTTTTTACACTGCCGAAAGTTGGACCGATACAGCCCAAGGAGCATATGTTAGCTTTACTACAACTGCTACTGGATCAACAACTACTTCAGAACGTATGCGTATCGACTCCTCCGGCAATCTGCTGGTGGGGACGACAAATTCAGTCCCCGGAAATGGAAGTGGTAATAACGTATCTGGTTTTTCTGCAAATAATAATGGAACTACTTGGTGTAGTCGTAGTGGTTTTTACGCATTATCAGCAAATAGAGTTGATATTACTGGCGGCGTTATTGAATTAAATAGTGCTGGCAACGCAGTTGGTTCAATATCTGTTACATCATCAGCTACAGCATATAACACGTCATCCGACTACCGCCTCAAAGAAAACGTAACGCCAATGATGACTGGCCTTACAACGGTCAGCGCATTAAAACCGGTCAACTACGACTGGATCAAAGATAAGTCTGAAGGTGAAGGTTTCATCGCCCATGAGCTTCAGGCTATAATTCCTCATGCAGTTACTGGCGTTAAAGATGCGGTAGACGATGAAGGAAGGCCTGTCTATCAAGGCGTCGATTACAGCAAAATCGTAGTTCATCTCGTTGCTGCCATCCAAGAGCAGCAAGCCACTATCACATCCCTAACTGCTCGTATCGCTACGCTGGAGGCTAAATAACATGGCTATCACCCTAAACGGCTCCACGGGCATTCAAAACGTCCTTGGCTCAGCAGCAGCTCCCTCTGAAAGCAATACCACGTCATCCAACACTGGCGTATATTTCCCAACCAGCACGACGCTTGGGTTGTCCACGGCGGGTACAAATGCTGTGTATGTCGATGCTTCGCAGAATGTAGGTATTGGGACGACTTCGCCGGGATATAAATTAGAAGTTTATGCAGCATCTAACAGTCTTCAGATTGAGTCGGTTGTTCATAATTTTAATATTGGTACTGGTGTTGCGGCTATTGGTTTTAATACAGCGGGTTCTGGTGAAACGTCATCTACCAAAGCTGGTATTGGTTTAGTCCGTGGTTTTGCTTTTGGTGGCGGAGCATTAGCATTTTACAATAACAATTCTGGTGCAGCCGGTGACTTCACAACCGCAGATGAAAAAATGAGACTTGATGCCTCCGGCAATCTGCTGGTGGGTTACACTTCTTCAAACGGTTCATATAAATTACAGGTCAATTCGCAGATTTTTGCAACATCATCAACGATTGCAACATCTGACGCCAATTACAAAACAAATGTTACGCCGCTTATTGGTGCGTTAGACCTTGTAAACAAATTAAATCCGGTTTCTTTTAATTGGAAACAGCATCCGGTTCATGATTTTGATACACAAAACACAACGGTTGGTTTTTTGGCTCAAGAGGTGCAAACTGCATTGTCCGGTCAGGCTTACGTCAACAGCATTGTCAAAGAAAGCGAAGTTACACTTCCTGATGAAACCAAAGAGAAATTTCTTGGTATTGCGGAAGGCAACATGATTGCCATTCTTACAAAAGCAATTCAGGAACTTAAAGCAGAATTTGACGCATATAAAGCAAGCCATCCATAAGGGGACATACTATGACACTTGATCTTAACATCAACGATATCAATCTTATCCTTCAAGCACTTGGCAATGCGCCATACGCACAAGTGTTTGAGTTAGTGCAGAAAAT
>Ga0214164_1000302_pt1 | contig 33378 bp, 36 predicted proteins | sample TroBogepilimnion_13_FD_153003 | JGI IMG/M metagenome (GOLD analysis project Ga0214164, IMG submission 153003) | Freshwater microbial communities from Trout Bog Lake, WI - Practice 03JUN2009 epilimnion v4 | ecosystem: Environmental > Aquatic > Freshwater > Lake > Epilimnion/Euphotic zone ...
AGGGAAGTGCCTTCGACCACTCGGCCAGCTCTCCGTTATGTTACTGTGTTGCGAGGGCGTAACAATACTCGATTACGCCTTAAAAATCAATCTAAGCTTCTTCTAGCTCGAACGCTTTGTGAAGAACACGAACGGCAAGTTCCATGTATTTTTCATCGATGACAACAGCGATTTTAATCTCGCTGGTTGAAATCATTTGGATGTTAATGCCTTCTTCAGCAAGTGTGCGGAACATTTGGCTTGCGATACCAACGTGTGAACGCATGCCAACCCCAACGATAGACACTTTAGCGATTTTGTCATCACCACGGATTTCACGTGCGCCGATGTGGGCTTGCACTTGATTGAGAATGCCTAGTGCTTTTGTCATATCGTTTTTATGCACAGTGAAGGTGAAGTCTGTTGTGCAGTCTGCACCCATGTTTTGGATAATCATGTCGACGTCAATTTTTGCGTCTGCCACTGGGCCCAAAATTTGATATGCAATACCTGGTTTGTCTGGCACGCCTAGTACCATAATTTTGGCTTCGTCTCGGTTAAATGCGATGCCTGAGATGATTGGTTGTTCCATGTTGCTGTCCTTGTTTTCGGGATCTTCAAATGTAATGAGTGTACCTTCGCCGTCTTCTTCAAAGCTTGAGAGCACGCGTAGTTTAACTTTGTATTTGCCAGCAAATTCGACTGAGCGGATTTGCAACACTTTTGAACCTTGGCTGGCTAGCTCAAGCATTTCTTCAAAAGTAATAGATTTTAGGCGTCGCGCCTCTGGCACTACGCGCGGGTCGGTTGTGTAAACGCCGTCAACATCAGTGTAGATTTGGCATTCGTCAGCTTTAAGAGCAGCAGCTAATGCGACGCCTGTTGTATCAGAACCGCCACGACCTAGCGTTGTGATGTTGCCGTTTTCATCCACGCCTTGGAAGCCGGCGACAACCACAACATTGCCAGCATCTAAGTCAGCGCGAATGCGATCTTCATCAATACGAAGAATACGTGCTTTGGTGTGTGCATTGTCTGTCACGATGCGCACTTGTGAGCCCGTGTAGCTTTTTGCTTTAAGCCCAAGCTCCATCAATGCCATGGCAGTTAGGCCAATAGTCACTTGCTCGCCAGTGGCGACCATTACGTCTAATTCACGTGGGTCTGGCTCTGGCATAATTTCTTTCGCCAAATTGATCAGACGATTGGTTTCGCCTGACATGGCGGAAACCACAACGACTATTTGATGGCCGAGTGCTTTGAAACGTGCCACGCGACGCGCTAAGTTTTTAATGCGATCTGGGCTACCAACTGAGGTGCCACCGTATTTTTGAACAATGAGTGCCATAATGTTTACTGTTTAAGGTTAGTTAAGTTTTTGTTGAACCCACGCTTGCACGCTTGCAAGTGCTTGAGGTAATTGGCTAGGATCTGTGCCGCCAGCCATTGCCATGTCTGGCTTGCCACCGCCTTTGCCGCCAACTTGGTTAGCTACATGGTTGACCAAGTCGCCTGCTTTTAGTCTCGCGATGACATCTTGCGTTACTCCAGCCGCAATGCTGACTTTGCCATCAGCTACGCTCGCCAACACGATTGCTGCTGATTTTAGTTTATCTTTAAGCTTGTCCATCGTCTCGCGCAAGCCATTTGCATCAGCGCCTTCTAAAGTTGCAGCAAGTACTTTAATGCCGCTAATTTCTACTGCTTGATCTGCAAGATCATCGCCTTGTGATGAAGCCAATTTGGATTTCAATCGGGCAAGTTCTTTTTCGAGAGATTTTTGTGAATCAAGTAATTGCGTGATTTTCGTGCCTAGCTCGTTAGCTGGTGTTTTAAGCTCTGAAGCAAGATGGCTAATTAAGCTTTGTTGGTTCTGAACTAATTTTAATGCGTTTACACCAGACGTCGCCTCTAGGCGACGAACACCCGCGGCTACGCCACTTTCAGCAGTGATTTTGAATAGGCCGATATCGCCAGTGCGGCTAACGTGCGTGCCGCCACAAAGTTCGCGTGATGAGCCAATATCTAATACACGCACTTCATCACCATATTTTTCGCCAAACAGCATCATGGCGCCAGTTTTTTGTGCAGATTCAATATCCATGACACGTGCCTGTGTTGCTTTATTGGCAAGGATTTCAGCGTTGACAATATTTTCGACTTGGCTGATTTCCTCATCTGTCATCGGTGCGTTGTGAACAAAGTCAAAGCGTGTTTTGTCAGTATCTACTAATGAGCCTTTTTGTTGCACATGCTCACCCAACACTTCACGCAATGCTTTGTGCATTAAGTGAGTTGCGGAGTGGTTGCGCATGGTGCTAGCCCTGGCGTTTTTATTCACGCGGGCTTGAAGGCTGTCGCCTACTGCAAGCTTGCCTGTGGTGAGCACGCCATGATGACCGAAAACTGCCGCTTGAATTTTGAGGGTATCTTCAACGCTGAAAATGCCATCACTAGCTTTTAAATCACCACAGTCGCCAATTTGACCGCCAGACTCGGCGTAGAAAGGCGTTTTATCTAAAACGACAATACCTAAGTCGCCTTCATTTAGTGAGTTTACCGCTGAGCCATCTTTATAAAGCGCTAACACTTTTGCTTCTGTTGAAAGCTCATCGTACCCACGGAAATTTGTGGATGCGCCATTATATTCAACGTTGGAGGCCATTTTGAATTTGCCAGCGGAGCGAGCTTGTTCTTTTTGGCGTGACATTGCTGCATCAAATGCGGCTGAGTCAACCATCACATCACGCTCGCGGCATACGTCTGCTGTGAGGTCCAGTGGGAATCCGTAAGTGTCGTGTAATTTAAATGCGGTTTCGCCGTTAAAGGTCGTGTTTCCCGCTTTTGCCATTTCTGCCAATTCGGCCTCTAAAATCGTCATGCCATTTTCAATGGTTTCAAAGAAGCGGTCTTCTTCTTGCTTGAGCACTTCAGATACGCGTGTTTGAGCACTCAAAAGTTCAGGGTAGGCTTCGCCCATTTCGGCCACTAGATCTGGCAACATTTTATGGAAGAATGCGGCGCGCGCACCTAGTTTGTAACCGTGACGAATTGCGCGTCGGATGATGCGGCGAAGTACATAGCCGCGACCTTCATTGCCTGGAATCACCCCGTCTGCAATTAAGAAGCTACAAGCGCGGATGTGGTCAGCGAGCACTTTAAGTGACGGGTTTTCTAAATCGGTTGTTTTCGTTTCGCGTGCTGCTGCTTTAATCAGTGTTTGGAATAAGTCGATTTCGTAGTTAGCGTGTACGTGCTGAAGTACCGCAGAAATACGCTCTAAGCCCATGCCTGTGTCTACAGAAGGCTTAGGAAGTGGATGCATTATCCCTGCTTCATCGCGGTTAAACTGCATGAACACGTTGTTCCAAATTTCAATGAAACGGTCACCGTCTTCATCTGGGCTACCTGGAGGACCGCCCCAAATATGTTCGCCGTGGTCATAGAAGATTTCAGTGCATGGACCACAAGGACCAGTGTCTCCCATCATCCAGAAATTGTCTGATGCGTAGCGACCGCCTTTGTTATCGCCAATGCGGATAATACGTTCAGTTGGTACGCCAACTTCTCTTGCCCAAATGTCATAAGCTTCGTCGTCTTCTGCATAGACAGTGACGGTGAGTTTATCTTTAGGCAACTTGTAAACTTCAGTCAACAATTCCCATGCGTATTTGATGGCATCGCGCTTGAAGTAATCGCCAAAGCTGAAATTGCCCAGCATTTCGAAGAATGTGTGATGGCGAGCAGTGTAGCCAACGTTTTCTAAGTCATTGTGTTTGCCACCAGCGCGCACACACTTTTGGCTCGTGGTTGCGCGTGTGTATGGACGTTTGTCAAAGCCCAAAAACACATCTTTAAATTGGTTCATGCCTGCGTTGGTAAATAGCAAGGTTGGGTCGCCGTGCGGCACCAAAGAGCTAGAGGCAACCACTTGGTGACCTTTAGACGCGAAAAAGTCTAAGAATTGTTGTCTGATTTCTTTAACAGATACTGTTTTACTCATTCAATTAGCCTATTTATTTTCTTAGGTGACGGCAATGCTAAATTTCGTCTTCTTGCTCATTAATAACTTTTTTGATTATCTCAAAACCAAAGCCGCGGCTTTGTAAAAATCGTGCTTGTTTTGCCCATTCTTCTCTTGAAGTTGGTGGCGCATGATACTTTTTACGCCATACTGCTTTCGCATTTGCTAGCTCGTTTTCTTTTACATCTTGCACTGCTTCGGAAATAAGCTCGTCAGAAACGCCTTTTTCTCGAAGTTCATGTGCGATGCGCGCACTTCCGAATTTCGATTTACGTGCATGCAGAATTTGCTCAGTAAATCTGGTATCTGAGACCCAATTACGTTTTTTGAAATCCTCGATTATTTCGGGGATTTCTTCGGTATCTAATTCATATTGTCTTGCGACACTGGTAAGTTTTTGAGCAAGTTCCGCCACGCTGTATTCACGCTTGGCTAGATAGTCTAGTCCACGTTGGCGCAGTGAAACTTGCGGTTTTGTTTTTTCCTTAATCGGCTGCGTCATCTGGGCTAATCGTCTTCACGATAGCGTCTAGATTGCCTTTTGCGTTCGCACGAATTTTGGCATCGATTTCATCAGCCACTTCTGGATGCTCTTTTAAGTATTCGCGTGAATTGTCTTTTCCTTGGCCGATTTTTTCACCGTTGTAACTATACCAAGCACCTGCTTTTTCAACGATTTTAAGGTCTGAACCTAATTCTAAAATCTCGCCTTCTCGTGAAATCCCTTCACCGTACAAGATATCAAATTCAGCTTGTTTAAATGGTGGCGCGACTTTGTTCTTCACAATCTTAACGCGGGTTTCAGAGCCAATGACTTCGTCTCCCTTCTTGATTGCTCCAGTACGACGGATGTCCAAGCGAACGGAAGCATAAAATTTAAGTGCGTTACCGCCAGTTGTTGTTTCTGGGTTGCCGAACATTACGCCAATTTTCATACGAATTTGGTTGATGAAAATGACCATGGTGTTGGTGCGTTTGATGTTTCCTGTAAGCTTACGTAGCGCTTGGCTCATTAAACGGGCTTGCAAGCCCATGTGTGAGTCGCCCATTTCACCCTCAATTTCGGCTTTTGGAACAAGCGCTGCAACTGAGTCGACAACAACAATATCAACAGAGCCTGAGCGGACAAGCATGTCTGCAATTTCTAAAGCTTGCTCGCCTGTATCTGGTTGCGAGATTAAAAGCTCGCCTACATTAACGCCAAGTTTTTGTGCGTATTGTGGGTCTAATGCATGTTCAGCATCGATAAATGCGGCAGTGCCGCCTAATTTTTGCATCTGTGCAATCACAGATAGGGTGAGTGTGGTTTTGCCAGAAGATTCAGGACCATAGATTTCAATTACTCGGCCGCGAGGTAAGCCACCAATACCAAGTGCAATATCAAGGCCAAGCGAGCCTGTTGAAACAGCTTGAATGTCTTCAGCGACTTCGGTGTCGCCTAAGCGCATGATAGAGCCTTTGCCGAATTGCTTCTCGATTTGCGAAAGTGCTGCTGCCAGTGCTTTGCTTTTGTTGTCGTCCATGTTGTCCTCTGGTTTTATCTTGATGAGTTTAGGCTTTTTTATGCCATAAAAAGTGCTAAAAAAGTCTTCAAATCAATACTGTAATTATTCCACAAATCAGGACCAAAGGTAAGGCTAAGACCAGGACTAATTGCCGTTGATTCGTTATTTTGAAGCGCTTTTTAGCGTTGTTTTTTTGATTTTAGCAAACCATTGTACGAACGTACACTATTAATTTAAAATAATGTTGGATTGATTATTATCAAAGACTTTAGCTGAGTAAGTCTTTGAGCCCGATTAGCACAGCGATCGTGGATTGCTCTCGGATTTGCTCGCGATTACCTTGGAATAAGAAGGTTTTGCTGATAGAGGGGAAGTCGTCGCTGGTCCATGCAAAGCAAACTGTGCCGACAGGTTTTAAGGGTGTGCCGCCATCTGGTCCTGCGATACCTGTGACACTCGCCGCGATAGTTGCTCTGCCTTGTTGAAGTGCGCCAATCGCCATTTCCATTGCGACTTGTTCGCTCACTGCCCCGTATTTCGTGAGTGAGGCTTTTGGCACGTTGAGTAAATCTTCTTTGGCTTGGTTGCTATAAGTTACCAAGCCGCTATCAAACCAAACCGAGCTTCCTACTGTATTGGTAATAAGCGCAGAGATTAGGCCGCCAGTGCATGATTCAGCCAAGGTGAGTACCTGTTTCTTCGCAAGCAGAAGCTCACCTACATTTTTTGACAATGCTTTTAATTCAGGGCTAAACATAGTATTTTAAGACTGACAATGGCGTAAATGGCAGCGAGTAGGTCGTCAAACATTACGCCAAAGCCACCTTTGAGTTTTGCGTCGCATTGATGGATGGGCGCTGGCTTCCAAATATCAAACAGTCGGAAAAGTACAAAGGCGAGACACCACCATAGCGGACTTGCCGGCGTGAATTTGAGCACGAGCATCATGGCGACAATTTCATCCCATACAATACTGCCGTGATCTGACACACCTAAAGCGTTGCCTGTCTTTGTGCACAGCGGGATTCCCGCTAAAAATAAGACGGTGAGCGTGATGAAGTGCGTTGATTCTGGCGTGAATGTGAGTAGCCAAAATAGAGGTAGGCCAATCAGGGTGCCAACGGTACCTGGTGCTTTTGGCGACAATCCTGTTCCAAAGCCTAATGCAATAAAGTGGCTAGGGTGGCGCAGTAAAAACTGTAGGCTTGGCGTATTTTTTTTAGCTGAAATGATCATAGCCTGAGGTTTTTAATTTGATGGGTTGATGATTTTTATCATAAAGATTTAGATTGGTTTCTTGCGTCGTTTCACCAATCACTGAAAGTTTTAAATTCAGTTTTTTGCCGATGGCCAAAATCGTATCATGTTGAGATGTTGATGCGGTAAAGCATAACTCATAATCATCGCCGCCAGCTAAGCATAGGCTTTGAAGTTTTTTAACATCAATCTCGTTGATAATATTAACGTGTGGAATTTGTTCCCAATATAGATTAGCGCCTAAGTTTGAACGTTCTAAAATATGCCCTAAATCGGCTAAGACTCCGTCTGAAATGTCGATGGCGCTATGTGCAATTTCTTTTAGTGCCAGACCTAACGTCACTCTAGGTTGAGGCGCTTGAAGTGCATCAATGCAGGTTTGCTTTTCAGTAGCAGTTAAAGTGTTTTCAGGCAGTTTGTTTTGCAGTTGCGCTAAGCCTAGCGCCGCTTCACCCAATGTCCCAGAGACCCAAATTTCGTCATTAGCTTTTGCACTATCTCGGCGAAGTGCTTTGCCAATCGGCACTTCACCCATGATTTGCACACCAATGTTGAGCGGGCCGCGCGTAGTGTCGCCACCAATAAGGCTAACACCATGTTCATCGGCACAAGCAAAAAAACCACGTGAAAACTCAGCTAACCAAGCTTCATCAATGTTCGGCAAGGCAATCGCAAGCGTTGCCCATTTTGGTGTTGCGCCCATGGCAGCCATGTCTGAAATGTTCACAGCCAGCGATTTCCACCCAACAAAATAAGCAGGGCAATCTTCTAGAAAATGGGTACCAGCCACTGACATATCTGCGGAAATTGCCAGCTGATGCCCTGCGCTGATTTGAATAAGCGCGGCATCATCCCCCACGCTCAAGTCAGCATTCTGGCTTGGGCGCGTGAAGTATTTGTCGACAATGTTGAATTCGGTTGGCATCAGTGAATTGGGTGTTACGCGCCCATTAGAAAAGGTTTTGCCAGCAATAAAAACGCACAAATACCAATGATATTGATTGTTGTCGCTGTACCAAAAATTCTCAATCTAAAGTCTTCATTCGCTTGGCTTACCCCATAGGCATGAATAATTCGCGCTGTCACCAGCGCGATACATAAGCCATGGATGATCCACTGTGAGTATGACTGAATTTCAAGCAGGGAAATGAGCAAAAGTGTAAACGGCACGTATTCTGAAAAATTAGCGTGCACGCGCGCTGCTCTTAATATGCTTTTTCCCCCACCATCCCCAATGGCCACTTTGTGTTCGCGCCTTGTTTTGATGGTTCTGACAGAAAGCACAATAAAGAGTAATGCTAATATTGCAGCATAGTATGGGGTAATGTTTAGTTGCATAGCGATCTCTATCTCTTATACCTTGGCGGCTGACTTCGGTCTAAATGCTTGAACAATCGCGGCATTTGTTTCAATGTATGGCGCGCCTATTAAGTCCAAACAATAAGGCACCGCGGCAAAAATGCCATGCACCGTTTGATTGCCAGTTTCATCTTTTAATCCCTCTAGCGTTTGAGCGATGGCTTTAGGCTGGCCGGGCAAATTAATAATGAGGCTCTGCTTGCGTATTACAGCGACTTGGCGCGACAAAATAGCCGTTGGGACAAAGTTTAAGCTGATTTGACGCATCTGCTCTCCAAAGCCTGGCATTTCTCTATCAGCTACGGCAAGCGTGGCTTCTGGGGTGACATCTCGAATCGCTGGTCCTGTGCCGCCCGTGGTTAAAATCAAATTACAGCCCTCGTCGTCTACAAGCTGTTTCAATGTGAACTCAATTTCAGATTTTTCATCGGGAATTAGACGTGTTACTGCTTGCCAAGGAGTGATGAGAGCTTTGCTAAGCCACTCTTGTAAGTGTGGCAAGCCAAGATCTTGATATGTGCCTGATGAGGCGCGGTCGCTAATTGAAACAAGGCCGATTTTAATTGTTTGTGCTGACATTTGAATTATTTTGATGGTCTGATGGTCAGAATTAAAGATTCTATTCTAAAGTTAAATCATCCCATATTATGAGTGAAAGTTGTCATCCTCTTTTATTGGCTTGCTTAAAGCGATTATTTAAAAAGGAAACATCATGCGTTTATTGCGTTACAGCTTGTTAGGCCTAATTTTTGCCGCCAATGTTTCAGTCGTTAATCTAGCTGCGGCTGAAGATGCGCAGTCCCTTGAGGCGATTGTGGCGAATGAAAATTTCTTTATTAGTTCTTTTGTTGAGTCTAAGCCAAGTAATGCTAAACGAATTGTGTCTGATGCGGTGCCAAAAATATATGCAGGTACAGATAAAATTGCAGATAAGCATCGCATGGAGGAGCGGGGCTTTGAGTTGATTGGTTACTCCGACTTCAAAGCGGGAAGTATTGCACCAGAGCTTGCCTTGCCACAGGCGCAAAAAGTGCATGCCGACTTAGTGTTGGTTTATAGCGAGCGCGCAGACCAAGTCTCGGCAAGTGCAAGAATTCAGCAATTGCGAGAGGCTAAGAAAACAGGCCAAGCCCCCATCGAAGCTGGTGCTAGTTATGCATACTTCGCCTCTTATTGGGCTAAGTTGGCTAAACCTTCATTGGGAGTTCACGTGAAAGTGCCAGAAAAAGGAGATGATTCAGAGGGGCTGAAGGTCTTGGTAGTGCTTGATGGGTCTGCCGCTGAAAAAGCAGGTTTACTTAAGGATGATTACTTAATCAGTATTGGCGATGTTCAGCTAGTGACGGTCACTGATTTATCAAAAGCAGTGAATCAGTATTCAGGTAAAACAGTGGATATGGCTTATGTGAGGAATCGCATGCACCAAGAAAGTCAAGTCAGTTTTGATTAGACGCTGATGACATTAGCTTTCGTTGACACCCTCTTCGCTTGAATCCCCAATGTGCGATTCCGACGTAATTTCTCTTAGCAACTTAAATAGCTCGCGGCTACTTTTTGGCGGCTTGCTCGCTGAAGCCTCACGGCGAGCATTGCGAATTAATGTGCGAATTTGTTGACTATCCACATTGGGGTATTGCTGAATAAATTCAGACAGCGCAGCTTCATCATCAATCAGGCGAGCACGCCAGCGTTCTAGATTGTGGAAGTAAGCATTCTCGGCAGTGTTTTTGCCTTCCCATTTTTCCATTTGCTCAACAATAGGTGCAACATCAATTTCGCGCATCAAGCTGCCAATGTATTGTTTTTGGCGGCGCGTTGCGCCGTTAGCTGTAATGCGTTTCGCTTCGTTAATCGCATCAACTAAACGCTCTGGCAGATCAAGCTGTGTCAGCTTGCTATTGGGGAGAGCAACCAATTTAACACCGATTTCCTGCAAAGCATCTGCCTCGGCTTTTAGTTTGGTTTTGCTAATGGGTTCGATTAAATCGATTTCCTCAGCGTTGGGATCTTTCTTTTTGGGTCTCATAGTGCGATATGATAGCAGTTTTTAGAAATTCCTTTGAATGAGAACGGTATCAAGCCCATGAGTGAGCCACGATTTAGTTATTCCTTAGCGCAATTGCAAGAGATGAGCGAGACCGTTTTACGCCTTGCTAAAGCGGCTGGTGCGAGCGCTGCAGAGGCTGAAGTCAGCTTGGGATTGGGTCAAAATGTTTCAGTGCGGATGAATGAAACTGAAACCATCGAATATAACCGCGACAAAGGCGTCTCAGTCAGCGTTTATTTCGGCCAACAAAAAGGCCATGCAAGTACTTCAGATCTTTCACCACTAGCACTTCAAGATACCGTTGCAGCCGCTTGCAATATTGCCCGCTACACTGCTAAGGATGAATATTGTGGCTTGGCAGATGCTGCTTTAATGGCTAAAGACATCCCTGATTTAGACTTGCATCACACTTGGGATATCACGCTAGATGAAGCGATTGAATTGGCTAAAGTGTGTGAGGCTGAAGCACGTGGTGTTGATAAACGCATTACGAATTCTGAAGGCGCTTCAGTTTCTACTTATGAAGGTATGTTCGCATATGCCAACTCCCATGGCTTTAATGACGGATACGCAAGCTCGCGTCACGGATTGAGCTGCTCAGTGATTGCCGATGATGGTCAAGACAATATGCAACGTGACTATTGGTATACCACAGCGAGGTCTGCGGATGATTTGGAGTCAGCGCAATATGTTGGCAGGCTAGCTGGTGAGAGAACGGTAAGGCGTTTGGGTAGTCAGCGTATTAAAACCGCGCAAGTGCCTGTGATGTTTGATGCTTCTTTATCGTCGGGTTTAATTTCGCATTTAATTTCAGCAATTTCTGGCGGCAGTTTATATCGCAAGTCATCGTTTTTACTTGATAGTTTAGGTAAGCAAGTGATGTCCCCTTTGGTCACAATTCAAGAGCAACCATTTTTATTACGTGGGCTCGCGAGCGCTCCATTTGATAATGAAGGGGTTGCAACTGTGCCGCGCGTTTTGGTGAAAGATGGCATGCTTCAAGGCTATGTATTGTCGAGCTACTCGGCCCGTAAATTAGGCATGCAAAGCACAGGCAATGCAGGTGGAAACCATAATTTAATCGTGAGTCATGGTGATTTGGATTTTAATGCCATGCTAAAAACCATGGGTACTGGCTTATTGGTCACAGAGTTACTTGGACATGGCATCAATATGGTGACAGGGGATTATTCCCGCGGCGCTGCAGGTTTTTGGGTTGAGAACGGCTTGATTGTACATCCAGTAGAAGAGATTACGATTGCTGGCAACTTGGCGGATATGTTCAAGCAAATTGTAGCAATCGGGAATGATGTTTTAGTGCAAGGATCTAAACAGATTGGCTCTGTGCTCATTGAGAATATGACCGTTGCGGGTGATTAGTAAAAGTTTTGATCAATAAAAAAGCCAGATTAAATCTGGCTTTTTTATTGATCTATTGATGTTTATTTTGATTTTAATGAGTCGTCAGCTTCGAAACCGTCATTAGTTTTAGTGACTTCACCGTCTGCTACTTGGTTTGCACGTCTTTGCAGATATGCATCACGCATAAAGCTGTAGGGATCAAGTGCTGCCTCATCAAGCAAATCGCTTCCAGGAAGAAGTTCTGCACGTGCGTCAATGAACTTGGTGCCAAGAACGATGTTGCGTGTTCTTGGGTCGTCGATATAACCAATTGGATCAACTGTATATGCTTCTGCAATAAAGCCGGCACCATCACGTAAGGTAGATGGGCCTAGGAAAGGAATGACTAGATATGCGCCATTGCCAACACCCCAATAGCCTAGCGTTTGCCCGAAGTCTTCTTTGTACTGAGGGATGCCTTGTTTTGATGCAACATCAAACAAGCCAGCAATACCAACCGTGCTGTTAATCACAAACCGACCGGCACTTTCAGCAGCTTTGTTGAATTTGAACTGGAGCACTTGATTGATTGATGTTACAAATGTTTTTAAGTTAGCAAAGAAGTTATTCACACCAGAACGCACTGGAGAAGGCATCACAGCCTTGTATGCGCCAGCGATAGGCTTGAATACTGCTTTATCTGAAACATCGTTAAATTTGTAAACGCCACGGTTGATACCCTCTAATGGATCTCTATTGTCCACAGTGGTACAGCCGCTCATGATAGTAATGAGGCCTATTGCGATGAGCGTTAAAAATTTACTTTTCATTTTGTTTCCAATTTAATTATCAATGCAACATTAAATCTATGATGCAATTAATAATAACTTTAACTGAGCAGGGCTTTTATGTCTATAAATATAACGACTATTCAAGAAGGTTTATCAGCGTTTTTATATAAGTTGAGCGCTAAATTTCTTTGGGTGGCATGATCGACAACTGGTAATGGATAAGTTTTATCGATAATGATATTTAACATTTCTTGTCTTAATGGGGGAATGAGCCATGGCGCATGAATTTCTTTGTCATTGCATGCCGCTAATTCAGGCACGTATTTTCGGATAAACTTTCCTGCGCCATCAAACTTTTCAGATTGTGTAATTGGGTTGAAAATCCTAAACCAAGGTTGGGCATCGCAGCCTGTAGAAGCGGCCCATTGCCAGCCACCATTATTAGCGCTTAGGTCAAAATCAATGAGCTTTTGTGCAAAGTAACGCTCGCCCCAACGCCAGTCGATTAACAAATCTTTCACCAAGAAGCTTGCAACCACCATGCGTAAGCGATTGTGCATATAGCCAGTTTGATTAAGTTGTCGCATCGAGGCATCAACGAGGGGATAGCCCGTTTTTCCATCACACCAGGCTTGAAAAATAGTTTGATTGTTTGGAAATGGCAAGGCATTAAACTCTACCTTGTAGGCTTGCCCTTGAGCAACTTTAGGGTGGTGATGCAAAATCTGAAAGTAAAAGTCTCGCCAAATTAGCTCATTTAGCCATGTTTCAGCGCCAGCACCGACAGTATTTTTTGCGGTTCTTGCAAGGTGGCGAATGGAGATCGTTCCAAATCGTAAATGGACCGAAAGATAAGATGGGCCTTTGACGGCTGGGAAGTTCCGGGCATCTTGGTAGTGAGAAATGCGTTGTTTGAAATCTTCAAAAAGCTTCAAGGCGCCAGACATCCCGGTGGGTAATTTCATTTGGTTAAGATTGGTCGCTTTAAAGCCGATCTCTTCCAGACTAGGCATTGCATCTGCTTCATACTTAGCTAAATGTTGGATATATCGATCAACTGGATACGCTTTTAAAAAGTAGTCGTCTAATTTCTTGAGGTGAGCATTTTTGTAGGGTGTAAATACGCCATATGGTTTGCCCTGCTGAGTCAGAACTTCATCTTTTTCGAATAAGACTTGGTCTTTGAATTGATGAAAATCGATATTGAATTTTGCTAGTTTTTGAGCGACATTCGCATCACGCGCAATTGCATTTGGTTCGTAATCTCTGTTGCTAAAGACTGCTTCAGCTCCTAGTTCTTGAGCTTGTTTCACGACAATCTCTTTCGCGATGCCATACTCAACAATCAGATCGCCACCCTGCGCTTGGAAGGTTGTTTTTAGTTCTTTTAGGCTTTCCCAAATAAACTCCACGCGCCTATCAGCTTTGTCTTCTAGCTGATTAAGGATTTCAGCATCGAATACAAAAATGCAAAAGACTTGCTCGGAATTTTTAAGTGCATGATAAAGCGCGGCGTGATCATAATCACGTAAATCTCGGCGAAACCATACTAAAGATTTTTTATATTTGTGCATGGCATTTTTGAGGTTGCGAAAAACGCGGTTACTCTCGATGATAGGGATGATTGTTAATGACAGACCAAGCGCGATAAAGTTGCTCGGTAAGCACAACGCGCACCATGCCGTGCGGCAAGGTTAGTTTCGATAAGCTCCAAAGCCAATCAGCATTTTTCTTAAGATCAGGATGTAGGCCATCCGCGCCGCCAATCAGCAGGCAAACATCACGCCCACTTCCTAGCCATGTGCTCATGCGCTCAGCTAGTTGTAAGGTGGTGACTTCTGCTCCACGCTCATCGAGTGCGATTACATAGTCTTTGCCACAAGCTTCTAAAATGCGTTTTGCTTCGGCTTCTTGAACAATAGTAGAATTTTTGCCTGCAGCGCGTTTATCTGGTTTGATTTCTATGATCTCGACGCTGGCTTCACGCGGCATCCGTTTGATGTATTCAGCACAGGCTTGCTCCACCCAAGTTGGCATTTTGTGACCAACACTGATGATGCGTAGCTTCATATTAGTTTGTGCTTGCGATCCAAGCGATAGAGATTTATGAAGCTTTGGTGTCGTTTGTAATGTGGCGATTGCCTTCAGCCGCACCCCAGAGCTGTTCTAGGTTGTAGTAAGCGCGGGTTGCAGGCAGCATAATGTGAACAATAATATCGCCCAAATCCACCAATACCCATTCGCCTTCACGTTCACCTTCTGTGCCGCGAGCTTCTACACCAAGTTCTTTTAATTTCACAATGACGTTATTGGCCATCGCTTTAGTTTGGCGTGATGAACTTGCGTTTGCCACAATCATGTAACTCGCCATCGAGGTTAATTTACGCACATCCATTACGGTAATGTCATAGCCTTTGATGTCTTCAAGCGCATCGACGACCGCTTGTTTCATTGCTTCTAATTCCATGGGGCTACTTTCTTGTATTGAAACTGCTTGTAAATTTAGTGTGCAGGGCTTAAGCCGCTTGCACAGGGATGTCGCGTCGTTGGTCGGCAATACGATTATCTTTATCAACGTAAACGAGTTGTGGTTTGAATTTTTCGAGTTCTAATTCGGTATAGCTAGCATAGCTCGCGATAATCAATAAGTTGCCCGGTTCGGCTTTACGCGCCGCTGCGCCGTTCACAGAGATAATGCCTGAACCACGCTGCGCACGAATAGCATACGTAGTGAAACGCTCACCATTGCTGATGTTGTAGATGTCTATTTGTTGATACTCATGAATGTCAGCCGCATCAAGCAAATCTTCATCAATTGCACATGAGCCCTCATAGTCCAACTCTGAATGCGTACAGCGCACTCGATGTAACTTGGATTTGAGCATGGTTCTTTGCATGGTTTCCCTAAGTATTTGATTGAAAATCACGCACATTATAGTCGCTTACTTGCTACCACGCAAAATTACAAAGCTTGGGCTTGGCTTACAGCCGAGTGGCTAGTTAGGCTTGAGGGTAAACTCAATATTGTCTATTAATCGTGTGGTTCCTTGACGTGCAGCGCCTAGCACAATTAATTTGAGGTCTGCGCTTGTAGCAGGCAATAGTGTTTCGGCAGAGCGAATGGATATGTAATCGACTACCCAGCCGAGTTGGGTGAGAAACTGCGTAGTTTGAGCTTCTAGCGCACCGAAGTCTGTACCGCCTTTCTTGACGGCATCGACCAGCAAGCCTAGTGCGCGGTATAAACGTGGCGCTTCTGATTTTTGCGCAGGCGTTAGATAGCCGTTGCGTGAACTCATGGCTAAGCCATCCGCTTCGCGCCTAGTCTCGCCAGCAATAATTTCAATCGGCAAATTAAATTGCTTCACCATGTCGCGAATGATGAAAAGTTGCTGGAAGTCTTTCTTTCCAAAAATAGCAATTTTGGTTTTCGCACCATTAAAAAAAACGAGATTGAATAATTTAAGCACAACGGTTGCCATCCCTGAAAAATGTCCTGGCCGAGCTGCGCCACAAAGCTCATTTGCAATGCTTGGTAAGTTGATGGTGATGCTTTGATGTGTGTTATTCGTTGAAGCATCAAAGTCTTGGTAAATCTCTTGCTCGCTAGGCGTGAAAACAATATTTGCGCCAGCCGTTTTTAATTTTTCCAAATCTGCGTCTAGGGTGCGCGGATATTTACTCAAGTCTTCGTTTGCGCCGAACTGTAAAGGATTCACAAAGATACTAACCACCACACAAGCGTTTTTAGTTTTGGCATATTCGACGAGTTGAATATGCCCTGCGTGTAAGTTGCCCATGGTCGGTACGAACGCGATAGCAGTCTCTTTGGCTAATGCGTGAGATAAATCTTGAGAAGTTTTGATGACTTGCATAAATTAATAGCTATGCTCTTCGCCTGGAAAGCTTTTATTTTTAACGGCCTTTACATAGGCTTGAACGGCGCTTTGAATGCTGGTGTTTTCTGCTAAAAAGTTTTTAGCAAAGCGAGGCGATTTGAAAGCTTCAGGATTTTTAGAGGCTGGACCTGTGTAAATCCCTAGTAAATCTTGAATTACCAAGACTTGTCCATCGCAATCGGACCCCGCACCTATTCCTATGGTTGGCGATTTGATTGACTCGGTGATTGTCTTTGCGAGTATGGCTGGCACCATTTCAAGTAGAACAAAATGCACGCCGACCTTGTCCATTGCGATAGCATCTTGCAAGATTTTTTGTGCACTTTCATCTGTTTTGCCTTGAATGCGATAACCGCCAAGTTGTATGACAGATTGGGGTGTAAATCCCAGATGCGCGCAAACTGGAATGCCATGCTCGATGAGATATTGTGCAGTGTTAACCATCTCTCCACCACCCTCTATTTTGACGATATCCGCGCCAGCGGCGATGAGTTTTTTGGCGTTGAGTAAAGCAGTTTCTTTATTGTGCTCATAACTGCCAGCGGGCATGTCAGTCATGATAGAGCAGACTGTTTTCCCGGCTGCGACTGATTTGGTATGGTACTCCATGTCTTCGATAGACACATTTAATGTATTTTCAGCGCCCTGTAATACCATGCCCAGCGAGTCGCCAACCAAGAGCATATCCAACCCTGCCGCCTCACTGAGCTTGGCAAAAGTTGCATCGTAACAGGTGAGCATAGCGACTTTTTCGCCGTGTTCAATCAGAGCATTAATTTTTGCTAGCGACATGGCGTTTTAATCCCAAATGGGATTGAAGAACTCGCGGCGGCTTTGAACTTGCATGATGCGATCTACAAGCAAATCCAATGCCTCCTCGCTGGTGGTGATGTTAATTTTTTCGTTGTTGACGATGAGCAGTGGTGAGCTATCGTAAACGTGGAAAAACTCACTATACGCATCAGAGAGTCTCGTTAAATAATCGCGCGGAATGTCTTGTTCGTAGCTGATATTTCTTTGCTCAACACGTTCAAGCAGTGTTTCCACGGGGGTTTGAAGGTAGATGACTAAGTCTGGCTTTTGAGCTTGTACTTGCATCGTCTGATAAATCTGACGGTAAAGCGAAAACTCTTCGTCGTTTAAGTTGAGACGTGCAAATAGCGGGTCTTTTTCTAAGAAGAAGTCAGCAATCGTCGCATCCCCAAAAATATCGCGTTGATTCAGATCACGGATTTGATTGCCACGCTGATACAAAAAGAATAGTTGTGTCGGTAACGCGAAGCGCTCTGGGTCTTGGTAGAATCGCGCTAAAAAAGGATTGGCTTCCGCTTTTTCAAGCAATAAGTTCACAGGAAAACGATCAGCCAGTTTGCGGGCAAGCGTGGTCTTTCCACTGCCGATGGGCCCTTCGATCACGATGTAAGGAAATTTTTCTGTGATATTTGTTTTCACGTTTATGCCTGTGACTTACTTACCTTAATAAATTAGAGTTTGCTGATGCCTTGATTATCGCATTTTGCAGCAAGCTCGTCAGCGTATCCATGGGTGCCGATACTAATTTTTGGTGCAATTTCGGCGAGGGGCAACATCACAAAGCCGCGTGTGTGCATTCTTGGATGCGGCAAGGTAAGTTCTGGTGTGTTTGTTGCAACGCCCTCGTAAAGTAATACATCCAAGTCCAAGACTCTTGGTGCGTTGGGGAATGGGCGCTCCCTTCCATGCTGCGTCTCGATCTCTAAAAGTTTATGCAGTAACTCTATGGGGGTTAGGTCAGTTTCAATTTCTGCCACAGCGTTGATGAAGTCTGGCTGGTTGTCATAACCAACAGGTGCGGTTTTATAGAGGGATGAAGCTTTAATGAGCTTAATGGCTTCTGTGTTTGTAATGGTTTGCAGAGCCCTTTCAACTTGAGATTGTGGGTCCTGCAGGTTGCTACCTAGAGCGATAAAAGCTTGATACATTATTGTGCTGTAGGTTTTCTTCTGCGTCGGCGACGTGGTTTGTGTTCAGGCGTATTGCTTGTAGGCACACTTTTTAAGAGATTGATACGTTGCTCAGGATTTTCTTCGGCAAACTTCGTCCACCACTCGCCAAGTTCCATTGGCACTTCCCCGGACTCGCAGCGTAGCAATAGAAAGTCATAAGCCGCACGGTAGCGAGGGTGTTGCAGTAAACCAAAAGGACGCTTACCCACACGCATTTCAAAGCGAGGTTGCAAGCCCCAGATTTCTTTCATGGTCGTGCTATAACGTTTGTGAATGGCAAGTTTCTCAGCTTGTATGTCACTGACTTCTGTCATTGCCATGTGCAGTGCTGGAATTGGACGGTTGCCTTGTTTTTGATAGCGTTGCCATGCCACGAGCACTTCGTGCCAAAGCAGGGTCGCGAATAAAAATCCTGGGGAAACTGGTTTCTCAGCAAGTACGCGCGTATCGGTGTTCTTAAGAGCTAAATTGACAAATTTAGCGCCGATTGGCTGTTCAAGCACTACATCTAAAAGAGGCAATAAGCCATGATGTAATCCATGTTTGCGAAGCTGCACCGCGCTCTCAATGGCATGGCCAGATAAAAACAATTTGAGCATCTCATCGAATAGGCGCGATGGGGGTACGTCGTTTAAGAGGTTGGCGAGCTTAGCAATAGGCGACTCTGTCGCAGCATCTATCTTTAAGCCTAATTTTGCGGATAGACGAACGGCTCTGAGCATGCGTACCGGGTCTTCGCGGTAGCGGGTGGCTGGGTCGCCAATCATTTTTAGAACGCCGGCTTGAATATCAGCCACGCCATTGTGAAAGTCGAGAACATCTTCAGTTGCTGGGTCGTAATAAAGCGCGTTGGCGGTAAAGTCGCGGCGAACAGCATCCTCCTCTTGGTTGCCGAATACATTATCACGCAGAATTCGGCCAGAGTCTGCGACCTGGTTGTCAACGCTCTCTCCAAGATGGCTGCCACGAAAGGTTGAGACTTCAATAGTTTCATCGCCAAACATCACATGCACAAGCCTGAAGCGGCGACCAATAATTCGTGAGCGACGGAATACTCGGTTGACTTGTTCTGGGGTAGCGTCTGTAGCTACATCGAAATCTTTAGGGCGTTTTTTAAGCAGTAGGTCCCGCACTGCGCCGCCGACGATGTAGGCTTCGAATCCCGCCTTTTGCAAGCCTTCGGTTGTTTTAACAGCGGCATTGCTGAGCAGGCGGCGGTCTATGCGATGCGTTTTGCTAGAGATGCGTTTAGCGCTATGGTCTGCACGTTTGTGAGTGCGGGCATGTTGCTTCGTTTGTTCTTGCTTGGCGGATGTATCTTTTTTGGAAAATACGCGCTGCAGTAGTTTTTTTATCATTCAGTTTAAAGCTCGACTGTGCTTAATTTAAGCACTTATTATGCCACAAGACATCTGGCACGTTAGACGCTTGGTTGATGCTGCGGCACATCACAAATAATAAGTCTGATAAGCGATTGATGTATTGCAAAGAAATGACAGTAACAGTTTCATCGCGATTCAGTTTAATCATTGACCTTTCAGCGCGACGACAAACCGTGCGCGCTAAATGGCAGTAAGCTGATGCTCTAGTGCCGCCTGGTAAGATAAATTCTTTAAGTGAAGGCAGCGGCTCGTTCAGTTCATCAAGTCTATTTTCTAATGCAGTCACGCGCTCTATTTTAAGCATGGTGTAGCCTGGAATGCAGATTTCACCACCCACATCGAATAGGTCATGTTGAACATCATCCAGCGTGCTACGAATTCCTTCAGGTAATGGCTCGGTGAGTAAAATACCAATGACAGCATTCAGTTCGTCCACATCCCCCAGAGCGTCAATACGTAAACTATCTTTATTGACGCGTGAGCCGTCACCAAGCCCTGTTGTACCCGTGTCGCCTGTTCGCGTGTAAATTTTGCTCAATCTGTTTGCCATGATGTGCTCCTTAAAGCGACGATATTTTCTCTCATTGTAACCGATGCATCTCATAGGAAATGACATTCTGGTGCCAGTTCAGCTAAACTCATAGGAATGAAAAATAAGATTAAACCATCAGCTGCGCCTATCGGGGTCTTCGATTCCGGGGTTGGAGGCATTTCTGTTCTTAAGCATATTCGTGAGTTGATGCCGCAAGAAAATCTTATCTATGTGGCTGATTCAAAACATGCCCCTTATGGCAATCAAACGCCCGACTTTATTCAAGAGCGCAGTTATCAGCTTGCTGAATTCTTGCTTAAACGAGGAGTTAAGGCCTTGGTTATAGCTTGCAATACGGCCACTGCGGCGGCGGCGGCTGGCTTGCGTGAACGATACCCTGATCTGCCTATCATCGGTATGGAGCCGGCGGTCAAGCCGGCGGTGGCTGCGACCAAAACAGGGGTCGTTGGGGTGCTTGCGACTAGCGGCACATTAAAAAGCGCACAGTTTGCCGCCTTGCTTGAACACTATGGCCAAGGGGTTGAGGTCGTTACTCAGGCATGTATTGGTTTGGTGGAGTGTGTGGAGAAAGGTGAATTAACAAGCCCTTCAACGCTGACTTTATTGAAGAAATACCTAGAGCCCCTGTTAAACGCTAATGCCGATACCATTGTCTTGGGCTGCACGCATTATCCATTTGTTAGGGCTTTAATCGAGGGTTTGGTCGGTAACAATGTGGTGTTGATTGATACGGGTGCTGCTGTGGCTAAGCACCTAAAGAGTAGATTACAAGATAATCAATTGCTGTCTGGTTCAGATGAACTTGGAAATGTTGAATTCTGGTCAAACAACGAAGCGGTTGATACTGGGGTTGTAGTGAGCGCTTTGTGGGGTGCCAAGGTGAGTGTGGCTCGCCTAATCTAGAATTTAGTGATGCCCTGCTTTTTCGCCAGCTTTAAGTTGGTACTTTGTCCCGCAATATGGGCAACTTGCCTTGCCTGTTTCTGATAAATCCAAAAACACACGCGGGTGAGAACACCACAAAGCAACCTCACCCGTTGGGCAGTGCAGTGGTAAATCTTTTGCGCTGACTTGGATGGTTTTACTGTTGTTTGCCATGTGGTGTTTCCTTCATTTCTCTAAATTAAACTGCTAATTAAACCAACGTGAGCCAGTCGGCGTGTTTTGCTGACTTCCCTTGCACGATATCGAAATACATACTTTGTAGTTTTTCTGTAATCGGTCCGCGTTTGCCATCGCCAATCGCGCGGTTATCAAGCTCGCGAATAGGGGTCACTTCAGCCGCTGTGCCTGTAAAGAATGCCTCGTCTGCTGAATACACTTCATCACGAGTGATGCGTTTCTCAACCACCTGCAAGCCAATTTCGCCAGCCAATTGCACGATGGTGTCACGTGTGATGCCTTCTAGTGCGCTTGTTAAGTCAGGTGTAATTAATTTGCCGTTACGAACGATAAATACGTTCTCGCCAGAACCCTCAGCTACGAAGCCGTCCACGTCTAGCAGTAATGCTTCATCGTAACCATCTTGCGCTGCTTCTTGGTGAGCTAATATAGAGTTCATGTAGTTGCCGTTTGCTTTGGCTTTACACATGGTGATGTTCACATGGTGGCGTGAGAAAGAAGATGTCTTCACGCGTATACCATTTTTAATTGCATCATCACCCATGTAAGCGCCCCAAGTCCAAGCGGCCACAATTACGTGCGTTGATAATGTTTTTGCCGATATACCCATCGCTTCAGGTCCGTAAAACGCCATAGGGCGCATGTAAGCGGATTCAAGATTGTTTTCACGCACTGCTGCTTTTTGCGCTTCCATGAGCGTTGCTTTATCAAAAGGCATTTTCATACCCAAAATGTGCGCTGAACGGAAAAGGCGGTCTGTATGTTCTTTCAAGCGGAAAATTGCAGGGCCCTTGTCAGTCTTGTATGCACGAACACCTTCAAACACACCCATGCCATAATGCAAAGTGTGGCTAAGGACGTGGGTTGTGGCGCTTCGCCAATCCACCATCTTGCCGTCATACCAAATAAGACCGTCGCGGTCAGCCATCGATTTGGCTACTGCCATGTTAATTCTCCAGCGTGCAAAAAGCTCAATTGTAAACGCTCGCCCGCGTGCTGAATAGACGCAATCTGAGTAACTTATGAAATGCATTTCTTTTTTTAGGCTAAATTTGTTTAAAAAATGAATTTTTTATGCGGATTTATTGTCTGCCATTAACAATTGTTAACAAATTTTACGCATCGTTACGATTAAAATCTTGAGCCCAACAAGATATGTTATGTGTCTTGATGTGTTTATGGTGTTTGTTTGTCACGAATTGACTTATGTCAAAGCAACTAGATTTTATTTACGGCATCCTCACACCATGTCACTTTGCGGTTAATAATCCAAATTAAGTGGTCGATGCGCAGAAGTGAGTGAAATATGAGAAAGATTTTATGGGTGTGGTTGGTGCTGTTTTTAAGCGCATGTGGCGCTGATAAGAGGCCGATGGCCCCGCTGGTTGGTACAGATATTACTGGTGCCGACTTCGCAAAAGATTTTAGTTTGCTAGATCATCATGGTCAAAAGCGCCAATTAAAGGATTATCTAGGAAAAACGGTTATATTGTTTTTTGGCTATACGCACTGCCCTGATGTTTGTCCGACAACGATGGCGGATATGGCAAAAGCCATGAAGCTACTTGGTGAGCAGGCGAATCAAGTGCAGGTGATTTTTATCACGCTTGATCCAGAAAGAGATACACAAGAAGTGCTGGCGAAATATGTGCCAAGTTTTGATGGGCGTTTTGTAGGACTTTATGGCAATGCAGCAGAAACTGCTGAAACAGCAAAAACCTATAAAGTGTTTTACCAGAAACAGGCGGAAGCTGGGAAATCTGGCTACACCATTGATCATAGCGCGGGCAGTTATGTTTATGACAAGACAGGAAAAGTAAGGATTTATTTCAAATACGGCCAAAAGCCAAGTGAAATTGCAAGTGACTTAAAGCAGATTATGTAATTCAAGCTAGTTTGTTTAAGTGAATTAAAGAAGTGAGATGTAGAAAGTTTTAAGTTAATCATTTTAGTTTTAGGAGACGTGGTTATGACGACTACGAGTTTTACAAATACTGAACAGTACAACTATGACGTAATTCGGAAGTTTGCCATCATGACTTTGGTCTGGGGCGTGGTAGGGATGTTGGTTGGCGTATATATTGCCTCTGAACTTGCTTTCCCTGTCTTAAACTTTGATATTCCATACATTACTTTTGGTCGCTTGCGTCCTGTGCATACAGGTGCGGTGATTTTTGGTTTTGGTGGTAGCGCATTGTTTGCAACGTCTTATTACATTGTGCAACGTACCTGTCAGGCACGCTTATTTAGTAGTGGCTTGGCAAGTTTCACATTCTGGGGTTGGCAAGCGATTATTGTTCTAGCGGCATTAGGCGATGTCATGGGCTACACTCAGGGTCGTGAGTACGCTGAGATGGAATGGCCAATCGACTTGTTGATTGAGGTTGTTTGGATCGCTTACCTAGTGCTATTTGTTGGTACATTGATGAAGCGTAAACAGCCGCATATTTATGTGGCCAACTGGTTCTATGTTGCGTTTATCTTGGCGACCGCGTTGTTACATACATTCAACAATCTTGCAGTACCTGTCAGTTTGTTCTCAATGAAGTCATACAGTCTTTTCTCAGGCGCACAAGATGCGATGACACAATGGTGGTATGGCCATAACGCTGTAGGTTTCTTCTTAACAGCTGCGTTCTTGGGCATGATGTACTACTTTGTACCTAAACAAGCAGGTCGTCCTGTTTATTCATATCGCCTTTCAGTGTTGCACTTCTGGGCATTGATTTTCTTGTACATGTGGGCGGGTGCGCATCACTTGCACTGGACAGCGATTCCTGACTGGACATCAACATTAGCTGCAACATTCTCAATCATGCTATTGCTTCCATCATGGGGCGGCATGGTGAACGGTATCCTGACACTGTCTGGTGCCTGGGACAAAATGCGTACTGACCCAATTATCCGTTTCTTGATTGTTTCACTCTCTTTCTACGGTATGTCTACATTCGAAGGTCCTGTGATGTCATTGAAAGACGTCAATGCGCTTTCACATTACACAGACTGGACAATTGGTCACGTGCACTCAGGTGCGCTTGGTTGGGTGGCGATGGTTACCTTTGGTAGCTTCTACCACATGATTCCTAAACTTTGGAACACGAAAATGTTTAGCAATCGTCTCATCAACATCCATTTCTGGTTAGCAACAATTGGTATCTTGCTCTACATCACTGCGATGTGGATCTCAGGCATCATGCAAGGTTTGATGTGGCGCGCGTTTGATGACTTCGGTAACTTGCAATATGCCTTTATCGAATCTGTTGCTGCAGCGCATAACCTTTACATCATGCGTGCAATTGGCGGTCTGTTCTTCTTAAGCGGTATGGTCTTGATGTGCTACAACATGTACAAAACCATCAAGAGCGGCACAACTGAACAGGCTTAAGCTTTAAGCCGATATAAGCCTTAACGATTAAAAAGCTGGAGTTACCATGAAGCATGACAAAATTGAACGTAATGTAGGGATCTTGATTATCTTAACCATGCTTGCTATTAGCGCGGGTGGTTTGGTAGAAATCGTTCCACTATTTTTTATTAAAGAGACCGTAGAAAAGGTTGATGGCGTTCGCCCATATAGCCCGCTTGAATTACGTGGTCGCGACATCTATATTCGTGAGGGCTGTTACTTATGTCACTCACAAATGATTCGTCCGTTCCGTGATGAAGCGCTTCGTTATGGCCACTACTCATTAGCTGCCGAATCCAAATACGATCATCCATTCCAATGGGGTTCAAAACGTACAGGTCCTGATTTGGCACGTGTTGGCGGCAAATACTCTAATGACTGGCAAACACAGCATTTAACAGCGCCACGTTCATTAGTGCCGCAATCAGTAATGCCTAACTATCCTTGGTTAAGCAAAACTGATTTGGATTACTCAGACATTCAAGGTCGTATGAAAGCTTTGCGTGTGACAGGCGTTCCATACTCAACAAGCAAAGCTGAGTTCGACAAGAACGTGAAAGAGTTTGGCGAAGAAACTGCTAAAAACTTGCACATTCCTGATGCAGAGAAAAACCTAATCGCTCAAGCGCAAGCAGGTAATTACGATACTAATCCAGATAAGTTAACAGAAATGGATGCCTTGGTTTCTTACCTACAATTGCTCGGTACGATGGTCGATTTTAGAAAATATGATGATGACTACTTTGCTAAATTCCGCTAATCACGGGGTTTGCAAAGCGTTATTGAAGATGAATATTTTGGCAAAAGGATATTGAGATGGAATGGCTAATGTGGTTTACCAAGTTTGAAAATACCAAACCTGTGTCGCTGGTTATTTTCTTTGGCTTGTTTTGCGGGGTGGTTTTTTACCTCTACGGCAGCAAGCAGCGCGGTGCGCAATTAGAGAGTTTCAAAAACATACCTTTGCAAGATGACGATATTTAAGTAGGGAATAATCATGAGTCAGGACAACAAAAAAGTAACAGTCGAGACCACTGGTCACGTATGGGATGATGATTTACAGGAGCTGAATAATCCGCTACCACGTTGGTGGATTTGGGGCTTTTACATCACTTTCGGGTTTGCGCTCGTTTATTGGTTGTTTTACCCAGCATGGCCAATTGGTAATACATACACCAAAGGTATCCCTGGTTTGAACAACGTGACTTACGTTGCAACTAAGGTAGACGGCACACAAGAAACGAAAACCACCCACTGGAACATGCGCTCTAAGTTGATGGTAGAGATGAATGAACTTCATAAAGAGCAAAAGCCTTACTTTGATAAAGTGGCTGGCAAATCATTCGAAGATGTTTCTAAAGATGCAGAGTTAATGCAGTTCGTGAACTCAGCAGGTAAGACACTCTTTTCTGATAACTGCGCACCATGTCACCAAGCGGGTGGTCAGGGTAAAGTTAAATTTGCACCTAACTTGACAGATGACTACTGGCAATATGGCGGTACATACGAAAACATCCAAACTACCATCACTGGTGGTCGTCATGGTGTCATGCCAGCATTTAAGACGATCTTGAGTGATGCTGAGCTGACACAAGTCAGTAACTACGTATTGAGCCTATCAGGTGAGCCACATAATGCAGATGCCGCGAAACTCGGCGATGCGATTTTCCATGGCGATAAAGCAGGTTGTTATGCCTGTCATGGCGCCGATGCTAAGGGCAATACGGCAATGGGTTCAGCGAACTTAACCGATAAGATCTGGTTGTGGCCAGACGTGTTGGGCGCAAAAACGCCCGAAGCTAAGCTAAATGAAGTGAAGACCTTAGTGTATGGTGGTATGGATAAGGGTGTGATGCCAGTTTGGGAAACACGTTTAAAACCAGAACAAATTAAATTGTTAACTGTGTATGTGCACGACAGCTTGGGTGGCGGTAAGTAATTTACCCTCGTTAAGCTCAAGTCCTTGTTTGTAAGTGCAGTGTTAAAACACTGCACAAACAACTAATAAAAAATCGTTGTGGTTGAACAGATAAAGGCTTGCAAGCAATTGCGAGCCTTTATTATTTGAAAGAAAAAAATGCCAGATCAAGCAGAAAAGTCACTCTATCAAAAACATATCCCGATTGTGACGCGCTCAGTAAAGGGTCAGTTTAGAACCTTCAAAACGGCTGTCATGCTGCTGGCATACACCGTTTATTTTTTATTGCCTTGGATGCCTTGGGCGCGCGTGAGCGCTGCCTCACAGGCGATTCTTTTTGACCTGACCACGCGTCGATTCTTTATCTTTAACCTAATCGTCTACCCGCAAGATATTTTCTGGTTGGCGATGCTGCTCTTTATTGCTGCGGCATTGTTATTCTTTGTGACTGGCTTGATAGGGCGGGCGTGGTGTGGATATTTCTGTTTCCAAACCCTGTGGTCAGACATGTTTATTCAAATTGAGCATTTGATTCAAGGGGAGCGCCCAGCCAGATTGCGCTTGAAGAAACAGAACTGGAATTTTGAGAAAATATTCAAGATCGGTGCATCGCATGCACTCATGATTTTGGTGTCGATGTGGACCGCGATCACCTTTGCCTGCTACTTCAGTTACGCGCCAACATTTGTGCATGACTTCTTTGCAGGCACCGGCGTCCCAGGCGGCTATTTTGCAGTCTTGGTGCTCACTGTCTTGACCTACATGGCTGGCGGTGTTGCGCGCGAACAGATCTGTTTGTATGCCTGCCCTTATGCTCGCTTCCAAGGCGTGATGTATGAGGCAGACACCTTGGCGGTGACCTATGACACTAAACGCGGCGAAGGTTTAAAAGGGCGCACCATCCCTATCCAAGGGCTAAAAACGCGCGACGAGCGCACGGCGGCTGGCCATGGCGACTGTATTGACTGTGGCTTCTGTGTGCAGGTTTGCCCAACCGGGATTGATATCCGTAACGGTCTGCAATATCAATGTATCTCATGCGGCTTGTGCATCGATGCATGCGACAACATTATGGATTCCGTTGGTTATCCACGCGGCTTGATTCGCTACGACTCAGAACGTAACATGGCGAGCGAAAAGCCGCATGCACCTAAAGTTATGTGGAAGCGCTTTAAAGTCCTTGGTTATGCGGGGGCATTGCTTTTAATGACCAGTGTGCTCTTCTATAACATCGGCACACGGAGTGATACGGAAGTAAATATCCAGCAGGTGCGCCAACCGCTTTTTGTCTTGTTATCAGATGGCAGTGTGCGTAACCGCTACCAGATTCATATTGTGAATAAAACTGAAACAGAACAAACTTACGAAGTGACGGTCAAGCATATACCTAAAGAGGCTTTGGATATGGGGAATATTCCAGAAATCAAAGTGCGCGCAGGTAAGGCATTGGCAGTGAATGCCAAGATTAATTTGAGCCATGAGCTTGCTGAAAAAACCCATGAGTTTGAGTTTGAAATCACCCAAGTTTCAACGGGCGAAAAGATGGAATTAGAAGCGAGTTTTAATACGCCAAGAGAGTACGATTAATGTCATTATTTGCAAATGAACTCAGCATGACTGAGACCCTATTTGGCGGCTTGGCCGTTGCTGCGGTTCTATTTTTTGTCGTACGTAAAGCTGGGTTATCCAATTTTTGGGCGGGCATCTTAAGTGGCGTTCTGCCGTTTCTCGCCTACATCGCCTATAGCACACAGCATTGGCCTGGCGGTGATGTGCTCACGATTCATTTTGCCGTCTATCTTGCCAATGCAGGTCTCCTTATTGTGTTTGGTGGGATGCAAAAGAAAAAAGAGAGCATGCACTGGGCGCCTAAGCTCATCATCGCTTTTTTTGTTGGGTTGGTGTTGTTGATGGCGATCCTCTTGTCCATCTCTTCTCGAGGTTTGCCAGATGGCTTGGTGCACCTTGTATTACCAACCCCTTCAAACGGCCAGGTACATACAGGCTTCCCCGGCGTGATCCCGCACGATAGAAATAAGCTCTATGAGTCGCATCTGCAAGATATTGAACAACAGAAGCACCTCGGGTGGCATGTCGATGTGCAAGGCTTAGACGCCCTAAAAAATAATCTCGCATCGAATGTTGTGGTTAAGTTATCAGATAAACAAAATCAACCAATCATCGCCGCAACTATAACCATTGAGCTATGGCGTCTTGCGAATAGTGCGGACGACCAAACCATCCAGTTCTCTGAAACTAAGCCTGGCGAATATCACGCCACCCTGCGTTTGTCAGATGAGGGGGCGTGGCTGACTGACTTAGAGATAGTGAAAGGTGAAGCGCACTACGCGCTGAAACAACCTATTTCAGTAGGCCAATAATATTTAAGTTATGCAGAAGAGTCAGCAGGCGAGTAAAACGCAATACAAAGCTGCCTGTTTTCATTGCGGCTTACCTGTACCTACTGGGGTCGATTTTTCAGCCAGTATTTTTGGTCAATCCCAGCCCATGTGCTGTCGCGGCTGCCAGTCGGTCGCAGAGTCTATTGTTGAGAATGGTCTAGAAGACTATTACAAACACCGTACCGAGCTTCCTAAAACTGCTGAAGATCTCGTTCCCGATGCATTACGTCAGCTCGCCTTGTACGACCACCCCGAAGTACAGAAAAGCTTTGTGCTGGAGGGTGAGGGCGACTACAAAGAGGCTTCGCTGATTCTTGAGGGCATCACCTGCGCCGCCTGTGTATGGCTCAACGAGCGCCATTTAAGTCAGTTGGTGGGTGTGCGAAGTGTGAATGTGAACTACGGCTCACAGCGTGCACGTGTCTGCTGGAACGATAATCAAATCAAGCTCAGTCAGATCTTGGCCGAGATCAATAAGATCGGCTATCACGCCCATCCTTTTAGTGCGCAGCAACAAGACGCGCTGCGCCAGCAGCAACGTAAGTCTGACTTTAGAAGACTGGCTGTGGCGGGCCTTAGCGCTGGCCAGGTGATGATGATTGCCGTGGCTTTGTATGCGGGTCCTGCCCAAGGCTTGGAGTTTGCAACCGCACAACTATTACGATGGTTTAGTTTTGTGTTAACCATCCCGGCGATCACATACGCCGCATGGCCGTTCTATGGATCTGCTTGGCGCAGCATTCGTAATCGCCAAATCGGCATGGATGTGCCGATTACACTGGGATTAATGACGGGCTTTGTCGGCAGCGTCTGGGCAACGGTTCAGGGACAGGGTGTCGTTTATTTTGACACGCTCACTATGTTGGTGTTCTTCTTGTTGGGTACAAGATATCTCGAGCGAAATGCACGTGAGAAGTCTATTGAGGCCTCAGAGAATCTGTTGCGACTTGCCCCAGTGATGGCGACTAGAGTGGATGGTGAAGCACAGACCTTAATCCCCGTGATGGAGTTGAAATTAGGTGATGTCATTTTGGTTAAGCCAGGTGAAACCATCGCAGCTGACGGCCTAGTAGTGACCGGTGAGAGTAGTGTAGATGAGTCTCTCCTCACCGGTGAAAGCCGTCCACTACCCAAATCTTTAGGCGCCCAAGTATTTGCAGGTAGTATCAACTACGAAAGTCCGCTCACCATCCGAGTGACGGCTATTGCTGAAAACACGATGCTCGCAGGAATTTCACGTTTGCTCGACAGGGCGCAGGCGGAGAAGCCGAAGCTCGCAGAAACGGCTGACCGCGTTGCTGTTTACTTTACGACGGCTTTGCTGGTGATCGTTGCCTTGGTTGCCTTGGTCTGGTGGGAAATTCAGCCGGACCGTATTCTAGAAATTGTGCTCACGGTATTGGTGGTGAGTTGTCCTTGTGCCTTGTCTCTGGCAGCGCCAGCAGCGTTTGCTGCGGCTGGCTCCCATTTGGTTGAGCGCGGTGTTTTATTAACGCGCGGCCATGCTTTGGAAACTTTGGCTAAGGTCACACATTTTGTGTTTGATAAAACCGGCACACTTACACTAGGTCAGCTAAGTTTAGTTAAAACCACCACGCATGCTGACCTTGATCCAGACTCTTGTTTGCAATTGGCAGCGAGTTTAGAAAAACACTCAGAGCACGCCCTTGCAAAAGCCTTCCTAGACGCACAGGGCAATCGCCCAATGCAATTGGCCACTCAAGTTAAGAATATCCCAGGTCAAGGCGTTGAAGGCCTTGTGGCGGGGGTTAGGTTGCGTCTAGGTAATGCAAGGTTAAATCAGGCCTTTGCAGCCCATTTAGCACCACCGAACTTGTTAGGTGCTACGGTCGTTTGGCTCAGTGATGAAACCCGGCTGCTCGCGACTTTTGTGTTGGCAGATCAGGCAAGGCCAGAAGCACGAGCGCTGATCCAAAAATTGAAACAGCAGGGCCTCAATATCTCTATTCTGAGTGGCGACTCTGCTGAGTCCGTATCTCACTTTGCTAAATTGGTGGGTGTAGAGGACTGGAAAGCCGCCTGCTCACCAGAAGATAAGTTAGCGCATCTTCATGCCCTGCAGGCGCAAGGTGCGGTGGTGGCGATGGTGGGGGACGGCATTAATGATGCGCCAGTCCTGGCGGGCGCACAAGTTTCCATGGCCATGGGGAGCGGCACCCAGATGGCGAGGGCAACCGGTGATGTGGTGTTACTCACCGAACACCTGCTAGAAATTGAACACGCGCTGGTCACGAGCCGTTTCGGCATCAGTGTCATTAGGCAAAACTTTATCTGGGCGATCGCCTACAACTTGGTCGCCTTGCCATTTGCTGCAACGGGCTTTCTGAGCCCATGGATGGCAGCGATTGGGATGTCGGTGAGTTCTTTGATTGTGGTCTTGAATGCGCTTCGATTGAAGTGAGCAATACGAAAAAAAAGACAGCCTAGGCTGTCTTTTTTTAACAACAATTCTTAAAAGAATTATTTGTTCATTACGTACATTGTTACTTCAAAGCCGAAACGCATTTCCGTAGCTGCTGGTTTTGTCCACATAATAATTCTCCAAATGTTTGTTTAAGTTGCTTTGCAGTCATTGCATCGCGTTGAATGAATAATACGCTCTACAACAAAAGTCACGCTATCAGTGATCATGAATAAGCACTCATGATTTTCATGAAATGCACAGCCTAAATTTTCTAGAAGCGATGAAGTTTGGCAGACCAGGCTTTGAGCTCTTTTTCTGCAGTCTTGTAATCTGGATATATACGTTCAACAGTCGTCCAAAATTGAGCCGAGTGGTTCATCTCTTTTAGGTGCGCTAGTTCATGAGCTACCACGTAGTTGATGATGTGCGGCGGCGCTTGAAGCAGACGCCAATTCAGCCTGACTTCTCCGCGACTATTGCAGCTTCCCCAGCGTGAGCGCGCGTTACTTAATAACAGCGGCGGCGCCTCCACCCCAAGCTTAGCGGCTAACAATGCGATGCGTCTTGAGAAGTCGGTGAGTGCTTGTTTTTTGTACCATTGCAGCACTTTTTTAGCGATGCTGGTTTGGTTGTTGGGGGTAGGCAATGCAACAGAAATCCGGCCTGATTCGTATTCCAAAGCGCGGCTAACTGAGTCTAAGCGCACAGATAATTCAATGGCATTACCCAGTAAGAGCAGTGATGCGCCATCCTCCCAAATGAATTTCTCTAGTTGGTTCTCTTGCTGCGCTTTTAACTTCTTAATGATCCAATCCGCTTTGCTGAGCAGCATGCGCTCAAGTTCTTTTTGTGAAAGTCTTGTTGGGGCATGAACGACTAAGCCGTCGTGATTAACTTTTAGGCCAACGGTTTTGCGAGCGCGGCGCTCTAGGTGATATGGAATTGGTTCGCCGTTGGGGATAGGCAAATGGAACTCCGTCATTTTAGCGACTTCTTAACAGTGGCATTTCGCTTTCAATCCATTCTTCCACTATTTGATTGACTGCGTCAGGTTTTAAGCCTGCGGTTTCAATCGGCTTGCCAATGCTCACGGTAATCACACCTGGTGTTTTTAAGAATGAATTTTTACGCCAAAACTCGCCAGCGTTGTGCGCCACTGGCACCACAGTTGCTTTGGTATGGGTGGCTAGCCAAGCGCCGCCGATATGGTATTTACCTTTTTTACCCGGGGCTATACGTGTCCCTTCAGGAAAGATGACGACCCACAAGCCTTTAGCAAGCCTATCCATGCCTTGGTCAACCATTTGTTTCAGTGCTTCACGACCCGCTGCGCGGTCAATCGCAATCGCTTTAAGTGCTGCAAAAGCCCAACCTAAGAATGGAATCCATAAAAGACTACGCTTCATCACCCAAATTTGTGGTGGAAAAATAGTTTGAAATGCGATGGTTTCCCAAGCAGATTGGTGTTTGGCTAAAACGATACAAGAATGATTCGGGATATTTTCTTTGCCGATGACACGGAAAGTTAAGCCGCAAGTGATTCTGAGCCAAAACATGGCGAGATAAGCCCAGCTGCTAACGATGCGTGAATGCAGGACAGCTGGCAAAGGGAAAAGTAAAATTGCCAACACGGAGAACACGGGCGTGATGGCGAGCATCCCTAGATTAAACAATATCGAGCGTATGAGTCTCATCTTGTTTGGCCTTGATTGCCTTAGTGTTTACCAATGATGTGTTGAACGGCTTCCGCTAAATCAGCGAAAATCAATGTGCCTTCAGGTAAGCCGCCAGCAGCTAGGGTTTCTTCGCCCTTGCCTGTCCGAACTAACATCGGTTGCATACCAAGCACCGCGCCAGCTTGTAGGTCACGCAACGCGTCACCGACCATTGGCACGCCCTTCATATCTTGGCTAAAGCGTCTGCCTATTTCTTCCATCATGCCTGGCTTAGGTTTGCGACAAGCGCAGTTATCTTCTGCCGAGT
>Ga0214164_1000304_pt1 | contig 33180 bp, 70 predicted proteins | sample TroBogepilimnion_13_FD_153003 | JGI IMG/M metagenome (GOLD analysis project Ga0214164, IMG submission 153003) | Freshwater microbial communities from Trout Bog Lake, WI - Practice 03JUN2009 epilimnion v4 | ecosystem: Environmental > Aquatic > Freshwater > Lake > Epilimnion/Euphotic zone ...
GATACCTGCTTATCAGGATCGTACTGAGGCATTGTATTAAACATAATAGGACCATTACTAAGTCTCATCATCTCACCATCTGGTTTCTTTACACCAAGAAGTGTTAGGTTTACTGAGTTATTCAATGGTGCACCAGTCACCTCTTCTTTAGCAAAAGCAGCTACAGCCATCAATGGCGAAAGTGCAATTGCTCCAAACAAACTACGTCTATTCATTTACCACTCCGTTCCAACCATATTACCATTATACTCGTAAATGTAAGAAAAGTCAACACCATATGCAGGTACTACCAAAAGTTTTTCTGGCATATTGTTCTCATTTAGTTTACCTAATGTACTATGAATAAAAATAGTATCAGGAAACTTATCAGGCGTAAGGCGACGAAGGATGTTAGCTTGTAAATTGCATTTGTCTTTTAAACGATCAATTTCTTTTTCAAGTTCAACTTTATCACTGCAATGATTACAATAATATCCTTCTGAACAGGATTCACCATGACCCATCATGTCACCACAACCTAATTTATACGTCATAAATTATTTCCAAATCATGTATAGAAAAAAGATAATAATAAGTGTGTTACAAATTTGGTTAGCCGCCATATCACTCATCATTCAGACTCCCGCCAAGCGACCACGTTCTTGGGATCGTCGGGATAGTTCTTCACGGGGACCCGAGTGCGCTCCATCTTAGTCACCACCTCGCCGTCAGCGAGCATGACGTCGATGAGCCTGCCGTTGACTCGGAAGTCTGCGGGGCTGTTATGGTCTGTCGAGTGGGTCATCGGGCGCCACAAGCGTTCCTTCTTTGGTGTCAAAGGTTTCTGGGTGCCTAGAACCTGATTGTCCTTCATATGCATCTCTGCAACAACACTCTCAAGCCACTTGTATTTGATCTCGAGATCACTCAACCGTTTCTCTGTATCATTCTTTGGCTTATCTGGCATCTGATCGACCTTGCCATATAGATCTTGCAATTGACTTTCAATAAAAGCTAGTTTACGTTCTGCGCTATAATCCATCTTCTTGACCTTCCTTAATATAGTACGATGCGGTGTACTTGCGATGACTTCTACCTTGCCGGAAAGAACTTGTCGATCTAGCACGCTATCGATAGCATAAAAACTAACATGAACGTCATTTGTATTCAATTCATTAAAGATGGCCTCGCGAGTGAATGTCTGATCACCTCGCATCATGTCGATCCAGTGCACTACCCGCCGTGCGTTTTCAATTCCCGTGTCCATCACCATCTCCATAATCAATCAATAAGTCATTATAGCACATTAGGATTAAATGTCAACTGTAGCCAATGTACTCACCGCAGAAATCTTCTTTGTCTTTCTTTATCGATTCAGGATAGCGGTGGCACATGATCTTCTCATTAGAGTCATGAAGCTTCTCCTCAAGCTGGGAGATGCCGATCGTGTACATGCGCTCCACGTAGAAGTTGCGACTCAAAGCCGGCTCACTCTTGAGCTCAACGAGACGTTCTCTCTTACTATTGATAAGAGACTTAATAGAGTCGACGTCGACCTCGATCTCCCTTGAATATATACAGCGCTCACATGCCTTCACTTTTCGTCCTTCCTCATCTTGTCCATAAGAGCCATCAGCATATCGCTGACTTCATGGCGCATATTATAACCATCGTTCATCCAGAGCGTGGCGTTGATGTCGCTCAACTCCTTGATGTACTCGCCGAACACCTCGTATATCAGCTGCTGGCGACTGTTGGAGACGACGTGGTCGATGAATCCATCTACGGAAGCATCTGAATAGTGTATATCCGTTTTGCAGTATAACTTCAGAAAAGCGTCGACCTGTGCCGACCCGCCTGCAAACTTATGTACGCTAGTCTCAATCGCCTTGGACACTTTACTCATTGTTCATTTACCACTGCATGCCAAACAAAACCAGCTTCGTCGATGACTGATCCTACGTGTTCGCCATTAAAGTCTACACCAGTAGGAAACAAACGTATCAATCCTTCAACAGAATTGTCATCAACTAAACACCACACATATACCATGTTATTTTGAATGCCTACTAGTTTTGGAATACCCTTAAACTGGATATCAGTAAAATAAAGTGGACCGTACTTATAAATTTTCTTCATCGATCTAACTCCGCCAAATCTATAGCCAATCGAGCATGGAACGTATCTTCACTATCATCATAAACGACCGCAATTGCTCGATCTCATCACGTGCTTTTGTAATATATTCAACGGGAACCAAATGGCACTTACCGCATTTGCAATCGCCCATATAACGAAGAGCAGTTCTTTCATTTAGTTGATCAACAATATCCATCAGTTACCTACGATCTTTTTCTGTTTGATGTTTCCATTCTGGTCTTGGAGAATGAACATGACATGCATTGGTCTTTCTGGATACGCTTTGTCGTAAACAGGTATCTCTTTGATGATCGTCCACTTAGAGCGAGTGAACAGCAGGTCCCATAACCAACGCAGCATCACTTGACCTCGATGCAGTATTTGTAATTCATTTTCTCGAAGAAATTGAGAATACGATCATCTAGTTCTTCCCAATCTTCATTGGTAAGAAATTCATGGACCAAGTTGAACGCACCAGCAACATCCTGTGATACGTCCAACTCAATCTTACTACCTACAAACTTACTCTTTTTCATGACCAATCTCTGTACCAACATCATATTAACATTATACCATATTCTAAGAATAAGTCAAGCCATTTCTTAGATGCGACTACCTTCGTAAGCCACATATCCTAAACATGCAGTAATAATGAAAAGACCAATTAATACAAATTGAATGACCATTTTAATCTCCTGTGTAAATTTCGTACATCTTCTCAAAGATGTCCTTTTTGTTGAACCAATATTCTCCTTCTGGTCCTTTGATGAGGTAATCTCCCTCCACCGCGACCATTTTGCCTTCCAATGTATATATGGATAATTTGTCCGCAGCGTATGAATTAATTGTAATTTTATTTTGAACACGTGCTGTTTCTACCCAGTCAGGATAGTTTCCTTGATTGACCAACTCCAACAGATCAATCTGCCAAGCATCGACGGGAATAGGCTTTTTAATATACTTCATGATTAAACTCCAAAGTGTTTTTTAATGTCGTCAACGATACTCTGTGTGATAATAGAAACGTGCTTCTTACCATCTTCATCGATGTGCACTTGTTCCCATTTAGAAATTTTACCTACTATCTGACCAATAAGTGATTCCGTATACATACGTAGTTCATTGATGTCAGCAGTAAAATACTGATCATCATCCTCAGTCATTACAGGACTCAAAAGAATGCCAAACTCATAGCCAAGTTCGCGAACAAAAGAGTTATCCATTATTAAATCCTTTCAACGACAGGTTTACCAACTATCTGACCAACATGTGTGTTCGAGAGTGTACGTACATAACGAACAGCATCAATAAACGAAGAGAACTTCTTCGTGCGGTCAATGAGTAGCCCACCCTTATCTAATTGCTTGAACGTATACGTTACTTTAAATCCGTCCGACATGGTAGTTCCTTTCAACATCATTTAACAAACATACCTTGATTCTTATAAAAAGTCAACACCTTTGATATATATCCAAAGAAAAACACAAAAAGCAACGGAGGTCGCTGCTCCGAATAGGAAACCGAGTATGAACATCATTTGCTCTTACTCTTACGGGTATACGACCCTTTCCCCTTCTTCGGCCGAACAATACGCTGAGCATATTTCCGCGACGACAACTCTTTGGCATAGACACTTCTGGACATCGTTTAATCCTTTCCAAGACGACATTACTGATTATACCGTAATGGCCGAGGAAGTCAACACTTTTCTTGGTCGTTTTTTGGAAGATAGTTGTTGATTTCTTTTTATAATGAGGTATACTTATCTTAAGGTTGAAATGGAGAGTTTGATGGCTTATGCGCCCCACGATATTAAGACGGTCGGTCGTTTCGAGGAAGCTTCCTACGGTAAGACGTTTGAGTACGCACTCAACGATGAAATGATTCTATCCGTTCCCGCTCATGGCGGAAAGAATGTGGTATTCCCCCACCTGATATATGTCGGTCCCGAAGGTCAGGACACCTGCAAGGCATTAGTGAAGGGGAATGTGGCTCACGTGATTATCGACGAGGACGAGAACGGCTGGGTCGTCGAGAAATGGAATATCAAAAAACATAAGAAATGGGGTTGACTTCTTCTGAGAATAGGTTATACTAATCTTAAGGTTGAAATGGAGATGAAAAGATGAAAATGTTTGAAATGACTCAACGAGCATATACCAGAAGCCTTTTGTCCGACGTTTCCGAGGGAATGTTTGACAAAGATAATCTTATCCGTGATCTCCTTAACTGGATGAGCGAAAAAGACGTCAAAGAATTCTGTCAGGCCAACGACATCTATTCGGAGTCCGAGGATGAAGAAGAAGAAGATGAGGACGAAGGTCGCGATTGGGGTATGGAATGGTACGACACGAGCATGGAATTGCAAGCCTGAGATAATTGTTGAATTCTTCTGAGAATAAGGTATAATGGTAATATGATGGAAAAGGAAAAAGAGATGACTCTGGTCGAAGCATTAGGATTGATCGCTGCATCGGAATTTAAGCCATTTACAGACGCCGACTGGTATGCATTCAGTGGGTGTGAAACAGCTGATCCAAAAATAGCCTATGATGAAGACCTCGGTCTTACTATTATTATTGACGGAAATACTATCGATTTCATCGACGATGAAGGTGAATCTGTTAATATTCTTAAATTGATAACTAACTGAGGATTATATATTATGTCAACACGTTCAATGGTCGCTTTCGATAATACTTCTGAAGTAGTTTCTATGCGAGTTCACTTCGATGGATATTTAACTGGAGTAGGTCATACTTTGCTCAATCACTATACTACCGTAGACAAAGTAGAAGATCTGATGGAATGTGGATATGTATCTTCATTGGAAACAGCGATAGAGTATATGCCAAACAATCCAAATGAACGTCCAGTGGTTCATAGTAACATCAAAGAACTGATTGCTGATTTTGAAACATCTGATGCTGAATATCTTTACGTATTCGACGGTAATGAATGGGCTTACACCATGAGGGATCATAATCGGCTTATTCCTTTCAGCGAGGCATTCGCGTAATAGGTGTTGACTTCTTCTGAGAATATGGTATAATAATCTTACGGTTGAAAAAGGAAAAACAAATGACTGACATGAATCTCGTTCTCTCGTTCGTAACTCTCGATGCCAATAATGATCAGCTGAATAACATTATGGAGGCTGTTAAATTTCGTCGGGATAAGCTGGCCCGTCTTAATCGGTTTGCCATCGCTGTCGGTTCCGCCGTCAAATTCTCGCATCGTGGCGTAGATTACAACGGAACTGTCAAATCAATTAAGGTGAAGAAAGCTGTCGTTGAATGCAAACACCCGAATGCTGTCTGTGCCTACGACTCGAAAATGCGTTCGGTTGCTCCTACCATCAATTATACTGTTCCTCTGAATATGTTGGAGGCAGCCTAAGATAGGGGTTGACTTTTTCTTAAAAGTATGGTAGAATATGTCTATGGTTGAAGAAGGAAAGAAAATGACAGTGAACGAAATCGCGGCTCAGATCCGCAGTGGTTTTTTTGGTGATCGCGAAACTCTTCAAGAAGCGTTTGAATATGCTGAGCAAATTGCCAGAGCGAGCGATAATCCCGCAGCAGTTATGTCCGCAATAATGGTCGTTGCTAATACAATTTCGAAAAAGCTGAAGGAAGCACAATAATGCGTTTGGATTATCACTCTTTTGAACAAACTGCACAAGCTGTTTATATTATGAATCCCTCGGCGCAAGAGCAATATCACTCTTGGGAAGATCTTCGTTCTTTCATGATTTCTATGGCATATCAATATGCGCATTATGTAACATCTTTTTCTACTGGTGGGTTTCAGTTGTCGTTTTCTCCGTCGTCAAATGATACTGACAGGAAATATGTCGTGGCGTCAGTTTCGGCTTATACCGCATTGCGATATGTTCAATCAAAAGAAAAGAAACTAGCTGCATAATAAGTGTTGATTTTATTTCAATTACAAAGTATACTAATCTTACGGTTGAAACGGAGATGAAAATGTTGAATCTTACGAAGCTGAACGAAGTTGAAATTGCTGAAATTCTCGAAGCGAACGGGTATAATTCCGACGGTATTTTAGAAGTAGAATATCTTCGGACAAATGATCGCGATCAGGTTATATACAAAATGCTCTGGCACGACGATATCGCCGACGAATTCGGTTCCTCTAACATTTTCTTGCATTACATGTCAAATGGCACGATTTGGGCGGACTATCAGTAATTGCGGTGTCGCAATTCTTGTTGACTTCTTACTCTTATTGTAGTAAGATTATCTTATGGTTGGTTGTGGAGAGAAAAAGATGGCTAAATTCGTTGTGAAGATTGAATATACTGGATACAAGGTATTCGAGTTTGATGCCAATGATATGGATGAAGCATACGAAACAGCACAGCGAATTGAAAGCATTACTAATCCTTCCGAGGAACGTATGAACGAAGAGATTGTTCATATTGAAAAGAAATTTGGCGATGTATTTCGTTCAAATAACGCTTGACTTTCTCTCTATCTTATAGTAAGATAATCTTATAGTTTGTAACAAAGAGGATTTAAATTATGGCGAGAGGTGTTCCCAAGGCTGGCTTCCGTGCGAAGCGTACTTCCGTTGCTGAAAAGATGTCAGCTATAAAAGTCAATTATGATGTACAGTCCAATGAGACCGACGCAGAAGTCGAGGCTCGTTTGGCTGAGCGTTTCGACATTCTCGAGGTATTGACCGAGGCTTGTATCGTCGGTAATGCCCGTGCGCTTATCGTTTCTGGTCCCGCTGGCCTCGGTAAGTCTCACACGGTCGAGGCTGCGCTCAATCACTGGGATCCTAATGCTATCAATCATACGGTCGTTAAGGGTTATGTCCGCGCTACTGGCTTGGTCAAAATGCTTTATCAGTATCGCGAAGATGGTCAGGTCATTGTATTCGATGACGCCGATGCGATTTTCTTCGACGATATTTCTCTTAACCTTCTTAAGGCAGTTTGCGATACAACCGAACGTCGTCGCGTTTCTTGGTTGTCCGAGGGCGCTCTTATTGATGAAGAGTCAGCCGAGCGTATTCCACGCACGTTTGACTTCAACGGTACTATCATCTTCATCACGAACTATGACTTCGATGCCATGATTGATCGCGGTCATAAGCTGGCTCCGCATCTTCAGGCGTTGGTTTCCCGTAGCCACTATATTGATTTGGCTATGCACACTCGGCGCGATTATCTGATCCGTATTCGTCAGGTAATTAAGCAGGGGTTGCTTTCTGATCTTAAGACCGATGAGCGTAATGACGTCATTGCTTTCATTGAGAAGAATCATCCACAGCTTCGCGAATTGTCGCTGCGTATGGCTCTTAAGGTTGGTAACATTCGTAAGAGCAATAAGAATTGGGAAAAGATTGCGAGGATTACATGTTGCAAATAACTGTAAGAGTTAAGAATAGTCTCTGGGAAAAACGAGCACTCTATGGCTCGTATATCCCAGAGACTAACACATATACAGGGACAGTAGTTCCTCGTCCGAAGTGGGTCGGTGATGATTCATTTTGTTTATCGACAGGCGAACGGAAGTTTAAATTCCGTATTATATCGAAGGACGATGTTGTTGATGGGTTGTTATTGTCTGCTTAATTACAGATGGAGGACATAAGGGGGATGAAGCTTCGCATAGAATGACATGCGATATAGTCGGAAACACCCCATATGATAAGTCCAATCCAAACAAAAGTAGGTAATACTATAAAGATACAGAATAGAGCCCAGAATAGTTCCCACATCTCTTCTCTTTTTCTTTCTGCTTGTACTCTTAATCTATGCGCTTCCTTTGCAGCCTCTGCTCTTGCTTTATAGAATTCCTGACGCTGGGCTGGGCTCATACGAGCAATCATTTGGGCTTCTTGTTCAGCCGCGATCTCGCGCATTGCTTGTTCGCGTAATGTATTATTATTACGGACGATTTGATTATTAATTTCAGTGATTCTATTCTGTGCTAATATCTTTTTGTTATTAGCATCTTTTTGTGCAGGAGCATTTCTTACTACATCTACGATGCCGAATACTGCATCTGTTACGCCTTTACCGTAAGACTCGCCGAGTTTTGCAGCTTTATCTGGATCTAATGGAATCATATCATTCTCCTAACTTAATATTAAACTATGAAAGATAATAAAAGTCAAGTAGAATAGTATGTGCCAACAGCGTATTTATGGTTGATTTTATATCAAAAGAGCGGTATAATATCTTTACGGTTGAAAAAGAGGGATTGATATGTGGGGTAGTGAGATTGAAGTGGAAGTCAAAAATCGAATCGATTTGGCGGCTGCAGCCTATGCCTACGAGTATATGAATACGTCCATTATGTCGGATGCTGACTTTGATGCTTTGTCGTTGAAGATTGACCCTAAGCTGAAAACAGGTAATAAGAAAATGGATAAATTCTTTATGCAGCAATTTGATTTATCGACGGGGATGTGGATTCACAAACACCCAGAGAAAGAAAAACTGATTCGTATCATTAAACTCAAACAGAGGAAACGGTAATGGAATTTACGCTTACTTCGGGAACATTTCGTGTAACAGATCCATGCTATGATGGATTGTATTGGACATCTGGAATCATCGGCATTATTAATAATGCACGGAAGGGTAAGTGGAAGGGTGTCGTTACTTCTCCATGGGGAATGCAAAGTAGAGTAGCTGAACTGCAGGTAGTGCAGGAGAATTATACTACGGCAAGTAAGATGTGGGAATCAGCTGGTTTTTCCGTTGTGGTTGACTCAGGTCAGGCTGGTTTCTTCGATGCTGCTCTGTATCCAGAGTGGTCCGAGGAGAATAATTTCTATGATACTATTTGTAAGGGTGCTCTCAGCGAGGATCAATATGCAGTAGTTCCATTTGGCATTGCTTCTTCGACAGGCTACGGAGATGGTGAATACAAATGTTACGTTGCAAAGAATATTGAGGGCGAAGTAATCGCCGCGAAGATTGTCTTCATTGGTGACGAGGACGAAGAATAATCTCCTGTTGACTTTTACTTCTTTCTGGGCTATACTATATTATAAATTGAAACGGAGAACGAAAATGCCAAATTGGGCGTATAATTCAGTAACAATATCCCACACCGATCCAGAGATGATGGAGAAATTCCGTCAGGGCGTTGAGGAATGTAATCTCCTCGAGACATTTATCCCTATCCCCGCTGCATTAGTGAACACTACAGCCCCATCGACGGAAACGAACGAGGATTTACTCCGCCTCTACGGATCCGATAACTGGTATGACTGGAATTGTAAGAACTGGGGTACGAAGTGGGATGTATCGAATGGGTCATTTGACCTTGACGAGGATAAGTTATCAGGTAGTGGATACTTCGAGACAGCATGGAGTCCTCCAATTCAGGCATATGAAAATTTGAAAAAGCTTGGATTTGTTATTGACGCGACGTATACCGAGGAGAGTATGGCATTTGCTGGCCGATACCAGAGTATTAGCGGAGATGACTATTATGAGATTGACTTCGACGAGGAGAACTGGCGTGAAGACATTGACGATCCAGAGGTATTGGAGTTGTTAGAGTCGGAATATGAGTCATGGTTAGAGTTTCGGGAGAATCAAAATGATGAATCGGGTGAGTAATTTCTTTAAGGTATTTGCAACTGTATTCTCCATTGTTATGGTAATTGCAGGATTTATTGTTGCATTGAAGTATACTATGGATTATGTACATCAGTATGGTGGAGAGGTAGGAGAGTTTTTCCTTTTCGCAGTAGTAGTATCGGGAGTATTTGCAGTATTTTCTTCTATGATGTTCTTTGTGGAACCGAATAATGAGTAAGATATTTTCTGCAATTGTTATATTTTGTAGTAGTATGGTAATCAATTATCTCTTTGCGGATAATATTGCTGCAATGGTATCATGTTATGGTACGGTAATTATGTTAATGGTTGCTGATCTGTACATTGTATTGAGTCTGCCGAAGAAGGATCCATGGGACGAATGAAGGTCTGGAATGTAATAGAGACGGAGCAGGAACTACGTTCTATCCCCCTCGATGAGTTTATACATCGGGGGGAAGCATCGCACCCGATAACATTTCGCCCATATGCATTCTTACAGCATAGAGAGAATAAAGAGCAGTATATATTATTGCCAATGCAGGTAGAGGTTATAGAAAATGAAGAGTAAATTAATAGAGAAAATCGATTCACTGACGGAAACACAGATAGAAATCCTAGTTAAGATCATAGAGAATAATGATTACTCTATAGTAGAGAACTACTACTATCAGAGAGAGAAAGAGAAGAAGTTCTGGGAAGAACATAGCAAGCCATGGAATAATACTACAGAGTATGCTAAGTATGATACAACTAATGCATATACAAAGGAAGAAACAAATGGAAGAAACCATCTCCAATCCCGAGACCAACTCTAATACCAACCCTGAGACCACTACTATCAGCCCTCCGACCACTACTCCGACCAACTCCCATGACCAAGCTAGAGACCAAATATAATGGCGAGAGTAACAAAAAAGTCAATGATCTCTGGAGTAGTAAGGACTATGGAAATACCTCAGTATACACAGGAAGAATTCGATAATAGGTATATTCTATGGAGAGAAGGTAAAATACTACTACAAGATGCATTCGAAGATACCTCTGCCAATGCAAGAGAGTTTATTAAGACTGGTATGACAGTAGAAGAATGGGATCAATACATTACTACTGGAGCATAACACAATAGTGTTTTCCCCTAGTAACGGAGTGTTTCGTCGTGGTATTCACTAAAATGTGGGGGATTTATAGGGGGATTTAAATCCCTCTTTTTTTAATGTGAGCGTTGTTTGATCGTCATAAATCGACGAAAACGAGGTAGATGCGGTGTCGATGCTCGTCGATCGGTGTCGATGCTTGTGCTCTACATCGTGTTACTTTGCGTCATCGCACTATTACTACTGTGCTATACTATTCTATACTGTGCTACACATTAAACTATACATCGATGCTTCGCGGATAGTTTCAGACAACCAAATATAAGTATACCCCCAACGAATCAAAAAGTCAACCCCTCATTTTGGGTTTCCGCAGCGGATTCCGTTACCCATCAAAAGTTCGGGTGCACTTAGAATCTCTTCTACCCGCTCTAATCGGGGAATCACTTATTAATATACCGTATATCCCCCAAAAGTCAACAAGAATCTTTGCGAAATTAAATCTTTTTTCGATGAGATATCGCTTGACTTTTCCCGAAAATGCGGTATATTTAATTATAAGTTGAAATGGAGAGTTTGATGGAAACCGATTTATCCCGCGCTGAAGCCCTCGTTCTGCTCGCGAAAGCCCAATTTCGCCCGTTCCGTAATGAAGACTGGTACGCATTCGGGAACTGCGAAACTAAAAAGCCATTGATTGCCGAGGAAGTTTCCTTCGGGGAAAGCGACTCCGACATTTATATCGGCGAGGATTTGTATACGATTGTCATTGACGGCGACACAATTCTTTTCGTTCGCGAAAGCGACCATTTTGGCGGTCAGCAATTTAAGTTGAAAGAAATTTAGTTGTTGACTTTTCCCTCGTTTTGCGGTAGAATATCTTATAAATTGAAACGGAGACTCCTATGCTTTTATCCTCTGCCACTAAAGCTGCCCAATCCGCCTCGCTCGCCGAGATGATTGCTGCGTTCCAAGCTGCTGGCGGATCGGTCGTGCAGGTCGAAACTGGCGTTGCACACGGTCTGAAGAAAAAGAAGTTCATCCGCAAATAAGTGTTGACTTCTCCCGAATTTGCGGTATACTTAATTATAAATTGGAAAGGAACTGAAATGTCTAAAGCACCTACGAAGACTTCTCTCGCGATTGAAACCATGAACGCGAACGCGAAGAAGCCAATGGCTAATGTTATCCCGTTGATCGCCGCAGCTTCTGGCGTGGATCTGCGTCTCGCCAAGAACTATTATCTCTGGGCTGTCCGCAAGGGACTCGCTGCTGGCACGGTCGAAAAGACCGTGAAGCAAAAGACCGTCAAAATCGCAACGGTCGTCAAGAAAGCTGGCAAGGCATTCGCTGCCAAGAAGGCAAAGGAAGCCAAGCCAGTAGCGACAAAGACAGACGCTGTGAAAGCCATCAAGGAAGCGAATTTGAAGCGCATGCAGGAAGTTGCTGCGAAGAATAAGCGTTCGTTCGATGGTGCTCGTGGCGCAAAGTTAGACCCCAAAGTTCAGCGGGAAGAGTTGGCAGCGTATGAAGCCGAGTTGGACTCGTTCGCCGTGCCGAAATTCCTGAGCAAGGCACAGCTGAACGCACTCGTGTAATCAGTTGTTGACTTCTTCTGAAAAGAGCGTATACTGGTATTATCGATTAAGGAGAATCACATGAATCGTTACCGCATTGTCTATGATGGCTTCCAGCCTCACATCCCAGGCTGCAACTTCGCCTCGGTCATCTATCACAACCGAACGCATGGTGCGACACCTAGCTCGTGTCAGTTCTTTATACTCGACATAGACGACCGTTGGAACACTGATCTTCTCTGAGGAGCAACTTATGCTACACGACATCGAGACTGTTACTATGGCCTACCTACCAGTGATCAGTCTACTCTTGGGAGCAGGAGTAGTAACTGCAATCTACGAGTGTTTCTTCATGACCAAGGACCAAAACCAATGAACAACATCAGCATCCTCGTTTCCGACGCACATGGCATCTACGTACCGAAAGTATTCACAGAGAACTACGATCTTTCGCTGTGGAATAACATCGATGAAGACGACATCGCTACGATAGCAGATGGTCCAGAGAACGAGTATTACTGGGATGCGTGGCAGAATATCCTGTCGAGTGCAGAGTATAAAGCGGACGGTAAGACGTACACTTTGCATCAGGACGGAGATCTATTCGCTGTCGCATACGATAATCTCTCGGAGGAGGAGCGACTCTCCTTCTTCGGGGAATAATACTTTGCATTTACTCGGCTGAACTTTGCCATGGTCGGCATTGTTCTGCCGAGGGGTCCGCCTGTAGAGGTTCCACTGCGGAAGCTAGGGGGACCCGAACGCCTTGCTCCATTCGGCACACATCAGCACGTCTTAAAACTCATTGGTAGCCGAAGCCCTATCCCCCCTCCCCCCCTTTTTTCTCGGACAACGTGAATTTAATTTTTTTCTCCGGACAAAAATAATTCTCTCTAGGTTCAGATAAGTGTTGTCTTATCTGCTAAACAGTAGTATAATCAGTAATGTGATGATTGATAAGGATTATATAAATGGATATTGTAGTGTTTGATATTGATGGAACGATTGCTGATAACACACATCGTCAGCACCATCTAATGGGAGATAGGAAGAACTGGGATTCGTACAATGCAGGTAGCTCCAGGAGACTTTTAATGATTAATGATAAGAATATAATCGACCAAGAAACTCTAGATGCATATAAGAATCATTTGCGAAAGTTACAGCGTGGTCCAGGTGGTATCATGGAGATGAAGCAGACGATCTCTAACAAGGAAACTGAGATTGATCGGTTGCAGAAATATAAGGTCTTTGTTGCCATGATAGCAAATGAGCCATGGGAACTCAGTTATGAGAAGATTGAGAATCAACGCAATTGGTGGTCAAAACTGGCTCGTAAATTGCTGGATGAAGTGGAAGTTGACTGATGGGTGAGGTAGTTTCTTTTACTCGTACGAGAACCATTGAGTATCATGAGGATACAGGGACGATCAATGGTGTCGCAGTTCCGAAACCGAAAACACCTTACGACTATCAGCTGATCATGAAACAGTTTCTTGATCGTAACGACTATGAAGAGGTTATTCTTGGTATCATGGATAGAGAGTATTATGATGATCTAGATCCCGTGCTAAAGAACTTGGTCGATCACTATTTCAATATGGATGCGTAAAAATCATTAGCGGCTTCGCCGCAGGGAAGGTATTTAATGAGTGTCGTAGGCTTTGATACATTTCTAGATCTTAAGATTGTATGGGATGGCAGTGAGAAGTTCGATGTGCTATACCAAAGACATACCGATGAATGGGTTGTAGTTGATTCTTTCCTTCGGGATATTAATGATAGTGACGAAGCGAAGAATGAAGCATATCACTACCTTCGTGTCGTTCAACAAGAAATGATTGCTGCATAAATAACTTAAAGGTGACACATGAAAAAATTACTCCTCATTACCACAGCTGTTCTTACTTTTACAACCTCTGCACATGCCGATGAATGGCGTAGATATAATCACCATGGCGGTGGTAATGGCGGAGCTCTTATCGGTGGCCTAATCGGTGGCATGATTCTTGGAGGTATTCTCGCTCAGCCTCGACAACAATACTATCAGCCTGAACCTCAATATTACCAGCCCGAACCACAATGCTGGCGTCAGCGTTTCGTTGACAATTATGGACGTGTTTTCGTCCGAGAAGTATGCAATTACGGAGATAACTAATGGATTGTGTAGCAATTGGTGATTATATCGCCATAGGTGTAGCCACCCCTCTTTCTTGTGAGGTAAGAGCAGTATCAGATTATACTAGCTCTAAGATAACAACAATTGCAGGTGGTAAATTCCACACCTACTGCGTTGTCTCTGCTGGTACTAATGATCCAAATAGCTCTAAACTAGCCAGTAATTTAGAACACATCCGTAATATGTCTTCATGTAAGGTTTATGTCTGGATCATTCCAGTTGACCCTACGGCAGCTAAGACTGTTAAGACATTGGCTACTTCTAACAGTGATAAGAGTGTTACGATTACTACAGGTCCAGATGGTATCCATCCTGCAAATTATACCGCTCTTGCAGGTTCGATTCAAGCGGTGACTGGTAATTAATTTTTAAAAATAAGTGTTGACTTCTTTTTAAAAATAGGGTATTATATATTTGTAGCGTTGGTGCTGCGGTGAAAAAAAGGATTTTATATTATGGCTCACGAAATTGAAGAAGTAAATGGCGTTGCTCAAATGGCTTATGCAGGGGCTGTTCCTTGGCATGGTCTTGGCACGAAGGTTCCTAATGACCTGACTCCAACTCAGATGCTTGAGGCTGCAGGTCTTAATTGGAACGTATCTAAGGTTCCTGCATATGCCACTATCGCTGGCAATCAGGTCGCTATCGGCCAGTCTGCGCTGGTTCGCTCTATGGACGACAGCATTCTAGATGTTGTTTCTGATGACTGGAATCCAGTTCAGAACGAAGAAGCTTTTGACTTCTTCAATGAGTTTGTTGCTGCAGGTGACATGGAAATGCACACTGCTGGTTCGCTCAAGCAAGGCCAGATCGTCTGGGGCTTGGCTAAGGTTAAGGAATCCTTCGAACTCTTCAAGGGCGATCAGATCGATTCCTACCTTTTGTTCTCTAACTTCCACAAGTATGGCTTCTCGACGGACGTTCGGTTCACTCCGATCCGTGTAGTCTGCAATAACACGCTTACTCTTTCGCTTAATTCTAAGGTTGAGCGTATGGCGAAGATCTCTCATCGTAAGGTTTTCGATCCAGGTAACGTCAAGGAAATGCTTGGCATTGCAACCGATAAGCTCGCCAAGTATAAGGAAATGGCTCAGTTCCTCGGTTCTAAGAAAGCCAAGGACGAAGATATCGTCGAATACTTCTGCCGTATTTTCCCTGTAACTGGTTCTTCTGAAATTAAGAAGAAGGAAGTTTCTAAGAATGCACAAATCGCGATGGACATTCTTCATACTCAGCCAGGATCTGAATACGCTGAAGGTACTTGGTGGCAGCCGTTCAATGCCGTTACTTACTTGACCGATCATCTTATCGGTCGTTCGGCTGACACTCGTCTTACCTCTGCATGGTACGGCTATAACAAGGGTGTTAAAACTAAGGCTCTCGAAGTTGCTATCGAAATGGCTGAAGCAGTATAATAGTAAATAGGGATTTAAAAATGGCACAGCGACCAAAGTTGATTAAGCGCAGCAAGCCGAAGCCTGTTCGCAAAACTCGTAGCGAACAGTATCTTGTGAATGTGAAGTATCTTGGTGATGAACCTAGTGCTGTGCAGATCGAGAAAAGTACGATTCGATCAATCAACTGGTACAATGCCATGTGCAGCAAGGATGAGGCTCGCGAGTATCTAGCTTCTTACCTTGCTGCACACAATCGTCCTTCTGAAGTAAAGAAGGTGGCGAAAATCTCCGATACATGGCTACCTCTTTCTGCTTGCTGGTTGGCGAGAATGTCGATCATTTCTCCAGAAACTGCCAAGAAAAATAACTGGCAATCTTCTATCGATCATTATCTCAAAGAAGCATTTGGTCATCTAGAGCCTGAGAAGAAAGTAACTACCACTCCAAAACCTTCTATTCAAGACCGTATCAAAGATCGTGGCGATGATATTATCGGCGATATTGAGCAGATGATTGATACTGAGGAAGAGTTTTCTCTATATGATTGGCTAAAGAAACACGAAATTCCTGCCATGTATTCGTCAAAAATCATTGAATATTATGGTCCATGGCTCAATGAATTGATTGAAGCCTATGAAGGCAAGATTGAAGGATATACGAATTTCGCGAAAAAACAGCTGAAGGCTCGTATTACTTTCTTTGCTAAACTGCTAGAAGATGCAGCAAAGTACGGTTCTGTTGCTAAGAAAACTCGAGCCACTCGTAAACCAAAGCCAGTATCAACTGATAAACTAGTTAAAAATGTTAAGTTTCAAAAAGAAAGTAATGAGCATAAGATTGCATCAGTTACACCTAACTCTATTATCGGTGCTCAAAGTCTTTGGACTTTTAATACGAAGTATAATACTCTCAGCGTTTTTAATGCTATGGGTCCCAGTGGTCTTAATATTCGGGGCACTACCATTGTTGATTTTGACGAGTCAACTTCTCGATCTATTAAAATTGGTCGCAAAACTAATGAGCGTTTGGAAACTGTTTTGAAGGGTGGTAAAATCGTTCTTAAGCGAATGATCGAGGAAATGGAAAATCCTGCCAATGGTCGTCTTAACGAAAATACTATTCTATTGAAGGTGACGAAATGACAAGAAAAAGTTCAGATATTATTGAAGATTTTATCGACTCATTGGAAAAGTTGATTGATACTTTAGATGATGAATGGCATCACAATGATGAAGGTGAATGGCGTTCAGCAGATAATATTCGTCAAAATATCTTGCCATTTGTTAAAGAAAAATTTAAAGAACATCTTGACGAATACATTGATCGCCGAATCGAAACGTATATAAAGGTAAATAATGCGACTGAGTGATAGGTGGTTTGTAAGCTGGATTTGGCCAAGGTATGGCGAAATATTCGCATGGAATCGTACTAGATTTAATGGTGGTGGTTATATGTTTGGCTCCGCACCTTATACGTATTGGAGAATTGGTCCTATCTTTGTAAAAAGGTATATGTGATGACTGATGCTAGAATCAAACTTCTTACTGAAGGTCCAGGCGGTATTATGGAAATGAAGCAGACGATTGCCAATAAGGAAGCTGAGATTGCTCGCCTACAAAAGTATCGTAACTTCGTAATGTCATTTTACTATGAACCAATGGAGCTAAGTCACCATAAACTACCGAGTCAATATAATCACTGGCAGCAAACTGCTGGTAAGCTGATATATCAAAATGAACCTGATACTGGATTTACTGATGAAGAGCTAGGGCATAGGAATACTAAAAATGAACAAGCGTAAGTTAGTTACTGATAGAAACAGTTTGACTGTCAATACTAAATCTTCTTTTCTTACTGAAGAAAATATCAAGAACATTGAAAAGCATTACAAGGCTACCTATCTCCTTGAAACGTGCGCTAAGGATCGTAACGGTGGTTGGGCTAACTTTCCAGCAGCTATCTTCTATACGGAAACAGCTCACCCAGAAGGTTCAAACTATTTTGCATTGTATGTTACCGAAGATAGGCAGCTGATGATTGCCAATGGTTTGTCTGCAGTAGAGGATGTTGTGTTTAAAGGTTTAGAAACGGAAGGCACTGTTATCTATTCTCGTTACCGTCATGATTATCGAGATGCTGGTAATGGAGCTTTCGTTGATGGTGGAAGAGATTATTTCCGATATGGTGGTGATCAATTCGATGATTATAACATTGTAGAGTTTGTGGTTAATAAAGATAAATTGGAGTTTAAAAATGCTGATTGATATCGATGCTGAGACAATTGATAAGATTTTTCAAAATACTTTGATTCAAGATTATCGTATGCTGTTAAAACAGAAACAAGAGCTTACTGAAAAACTGACAACAGTGTCATTGCACCAATACGAGCTTGAAGATCTTAATGATACAGATCGTTGGCTTTCAGGTATAGGGATCATGATGGAATATTATATTGGTGCTAATTGGAAAGATAAAGTTTGACTTTTCTCTCTAATAAGGTATAATAAATATATTGCTGATGTTGATGACATCTAGTGGAATAGACACTGAGGACGCGGGGGCGGTACCCGCCGCCTCCACCATAGATACATCGGTCTCCATAGTCGGAACAAATATGGTGTAATAGGTTTCTCCGAACACCCGATGTATCTTTGATGGGGGCGAAATAGGATCGACTGGTGTAATAAAGACAAGATCGAGACAATAGCAAAAAACGTAAATGCAAACGATAACAATGCATATGGTCTTCGCCTAGCGGCTTGATCGGAGTTCGGGAGGCACTTGGCAACAGAAGCCTCCCACCTAATTTTATTGGCCTCGTAGCTCAGCTGGACAGAGCAATGGATTTCTACTCCACAGGTCGGGCGTTCGAATCGCTCCGAGGTCGCCAATTTTTGGGGGTGGGTGTTGGTACACAGGGAGTCCTTATAAGGCTTTCAGCGGCAGATTACCGTTCTCGACAGGGTTCAAATCCTTGCACCCCTACCACCAATGGAGATTCAAATGGAAGAATTATCTCTTAACTATTCTGTAGATATGATGAAAAAATACGCATTTATTGACGAACTGAATAATTATTTGAATATTCTTCCACCTGAAGATAAAGATAAAAATAATCCCATAATTGAATATATTGAGAAAAGAATTGCACACATTGACAAGAAATATAAAAAGTGAAAAAATGGTTTTAGAATTGAAGACAAATACCTTTATCGAAGATATCGAAAAGCTTTGTAAAACTAAAAATTTAGAATATATTGATGCTGTTGTTCTTTGGTGTGAGAAAAATAAGTTGGAAGTAGAAACTGCAGCTTATTGGATTAAGAAAGACCCAGCAATGAAAGCGAAGATTCAAGCAGAAGCCGAGAATCTTAATGTTCTTAAACGTGGTGCTCGATTACCAATCTAGGAGTATATTATGCCTTATGTGACTACAGATGTTTGGGTGGACGATCTCGATATTGAAGATTGTGATGATGAAAAGTTGATCGATGAACTCAAGAGTCGTGGGTTTGAAGTTAGTAATCCTGGCGATAAGCTTAATATTGGAAACCTTTACACTACATACATGACAATGTCTCCTGAGTTCTTTGAGAAAGAACTGAAGAAGTTCTTTAATGAAAATCTAAATGTATATGTGAGATGATGTCAGCACTTGAATGTTATCAGGAATACCTCGCTCTGAAGAATCACTTCAGTAAACCTTCTTATGATTATTTTAAATATAATGGTAAGGTAAGAGTTAATGCAAAAACATTCGATGCTCGTAAAGACAAATTGTTCTTTCAGAAACTAGCCAAACATCCAGACGTTCATAGTTTCTTAATTGCTAATCTTTCTGAAAATGAAAAAACATGGATTAAAGAATTAGCATATTCTGAAGTTGCTGAAAAAGTATACAAAGATTGGTCGAAACGCCAACAGTCTTTGTCTTATGTTTTTAAACAGGATCTAACAAAACTTGACCCTGTATTAAAAAATAACTTCAATTGTAAAGAAGGCGAACATCCACTTCTTTTGAGGTTATATCTAGGGAAAGAAATTTCTTTAGAAACACTATGTCTCTTATTAGAATTCTCAGGTGTTAAACAAAAATGGGATTCTAGAATGGAGTACGATTTGGTTTGGGAATCTCTTAAAACCAAAATTGAAAAATATACCCCTTTCATCAAATATGATAAAGACAAAATAGTTAAAATTGCGCTTGACTTTTTTGATGAATAACGGTATACTAAATAATGTTGCGAGTGAATATTATCGCTCAATAAACTGTCATACTGATATTAAACATACGGAGAATACACATGAACTTTTCAAGTCTCAAGGCACAATCTGGCAAGAAGTCTCTCGAAGCTCTTAGCGCAGAACTAACTAAGCTTAGTGGAAACCAAGAATCAAAGGGTGCAGACGATCGTTTCTGGACACCTACGGTTGATAAAGCTGGCAATGGCTATGCTGTTATCCGTTTTCTCCCTGCTCCCCCAAATGAAGATGTCCCATTTATTCGCATGTTCGACCATGGTTTTCAAGGTCCAACTGGTTTGTGGTACATTGAAAATTCTTTGACAACTCTTGGTAAGCAGGATCCTGTTTCTGAGTATAACTCGAAGTTGTGGAATTCAAGCACTGACGATAAGTCTCCTGAACGTGCTCAGGCTCGTAAGCAGAAACGTCGTCTTCACTTTGTTTCTAACATTTATGTAGTTAGCGATCAGGGTAATCCTGCAAATGAAGGTAAGGTATTCTTGTTTAAGTACGGCAAGAAGATCTTCGACAAGCTCAACGAAGCGATGAATCCTCAGTTCGAAGATGAACAGGCGATGAACCCATTCGATCTTTGGGCTGGTGCAAACTTTAAGTTGAAGATTCGTCAGGTCGAAGGTTATCGTAATTATGATAAGTCAGAGTTCGATAAGTCTAAGCCACTTCTTGAAGATGATGAAGATTTGGAAAATGTTTGGAAGGGCGAACACTCTTTGAAGTCGTTCCTTGATCCTTCTAACTTCAAGTCTTTTGAAGAACTTCAGGGTCGTCTTTTGAAGGTTCTTGATGATGCACAGACACCTAAGAATAAGGTTGCTCGCGCAGAGGAAGAAGATCTTCCATGGGCTCGCGAAGATGCTGCTCCTAAGTTTAAAGAATCAGCTGCACCAAAGGTCTCTGCATCTACAGATGATGATGAAGATGATGATTTGATGGCCCACTTTAAAAGTCTGGCACGGTAATATTTGGACTAATTTTTGGTGATGTAAAGGGGGGCTTCGGCTCCCCTTTTTTTATGAGAATTTTACGTTCTTAAGATCGTGTGGATATGCACCTTTTAATTCAGCATACCATGATGGAGCAAATTCATTACCAAAGAATTTTTCAGTATTATGATCCATGCCAACTGCAGATCTTGATGGAGGTTGTCTATAATCATCTGGTGGTCTTGAACCTTCATTACCTCCAGTAGATTTCATAGAAGCTTCTCTAGCAAGTTCAGACATTGCTGTTTGCTCTACACCTCTTCTTGATAAATTTTCACCACGATCATGGCGGGTATCAACACGATATCCGCTTTCTTCATTATTACCACCACCAAGTAGCGATGAAAGTATATTAACACCAGCACCTATAAGACCGCCAGCTCCACCTCTACCACCAAGCATACTTTCCATCATACCCATAGGACCAGATTGAGCAAATCCAGCAGTACCTAATACACCGTGACCTATTTCGCCCTGACTAATTTTTCCTACATTACCAAGTTCTGGGAATGGTCCACCGCCACCGCCACCTTGACCTTGGTTAGCGAATCCAAAACTACCTTCATTTTGTCTTGGACCATGACCCTCTGAGGCAGCGCCACCGCCACCTTGACCTTGGTTAGCGAATCCAAAACTACCTTCATTTTGTCTTGGACCATGACCCTCTGAGGCAGCGCCACCGCCACCTCCTGCATACTGCCAATGCCATGGTTCTCTTGGAATATTACTGAATCCGAATTTTCCTGCATTTTCTTGTAGCCATTTATTTTGTTTGCTGCCTTCTTGATTTGCACCGCCACCTAAATCAACAGCCAGACCCCAACCATGATTTGATGTTCCAGGAGTTGCAGCCAATCCGCCTTGAGAATATAAACCTTTTTGTTTTGCAAGTCTGAGTTGCTCATCATAAGTTCTATATGAATCTGTAACACTCCAAGATATACCTTCAGATTTGGCAGCATCTAACATTTTCTTATATGCATCAGCGGCTTCTGGTTTTAATCTATGATTACCTTCACCGATAGATACTAATTCCGCATCAGGTAAATTACCATTTCCACCTTGATCGCCACCTTGTGATAATTCACCACCACCTCTGCCCATCATAGGATTTGGTGCACTTACTTGTTCTCCACCACTTTCTCTATTGTTACCGCCAGAAATAGGAGTTGTATCAGAACCATTAACTGATGGTGTATTGCCACCTTGTTGTGAAGGCGATGGAGGAACAGCTGTATTAGGTTGAGGTGTTACTGCACTAGCAACTTGAGTTTGCGTGGCGCCACCAGACATCTTTGAGTCTATCGAAGCTAATTTAGAACCATAATCGGGATCTGTAGCATAACCACTTTTAGATTGAGCAGCTATTGCTTCATCTATACTTTTAGCAGCCAGAACATCTTTATATCTTGGATTCTTCATTAAAAAATCAATATAATCTCCAGCTGATTCTGAAGAATCTTTATATGATTTGAAATTTTGTTTTGTGTCAACCATTTTACCGTTGACAAATTCTTGTGTTCCTGCACTAACACTATCTGTATCATTTTTTCCAGCTTTGATACCAAAAGCATTATTACCAACCATATGTTGGCCATAACCAGTTTCAAGCGAAGTTTGTGTAGCCCCTAATTTGGCAATAACTTCTGGATTTGGAACACCTTTTTCTTTTGCTGCTTTCAATAAAGAACTATACATTTTATCATAATATTCTTTTTGTTCTGCAGATGCAGGTTTATTAGATTTTGCAGTTTCACCAGCTGGCGCACCACCTTTAGGTATTGTTGCTCCTGGCATGTTTTCGAAGCCAGTTTGCATTTTATTTTCTTTAGCTACCATATCGCCAGCAACTGTGCTAATACCTAAAGCACCTAGACCAACTTTTGCAGTATTAGAAATATTTAATTTACCACCAGTAGCTAAACCACCAATTTTTTGGAATAAACTGCCACTACTATTTCCTACATTAGAATTTTGATTACCTAATGATTTTATAGCAACAGCAAGATGTTGTAATTGTGTTATTACTTGATATTGCGCTTGTAAAGAAGCATTCAATATACTATTTGTTTGACTTAATTGTGAAGTAACACCTTGTTGGCTATCAGAAAGAGCTTGCTGTATTTGTGGGCCAATACTTGATATTTGTTGTTTTTGAGAAGCAAATACATTGTGTACGTCTTTAAGAATTCGAGACATATTTTCATTGTGTTCATCTGCAGCTTCTCTGAAATTATTTGTTGCGGCATTCATACCGCTTGCTGCTTTTGCTATTTGACTTAGTTCATTTGCCATTAACTGCTACCGTTCATTTTTGCTAGTTTCTCTTGACCTCTAGTCCAGGCAGCTACACCGAGAATTGCTGCAAACGAAAGATGTATTAATCCACCATTTGATAATGTTAAAGGAACCCATGGCGAATAAGTAAATTGAACACCAAGTCCTTTATATATTACTGGTAAAAATATTGTAATTCCAGGAAATCCAATAAAATCCATAAAACAAATAGCCATATAAAGCCAGCCCATCGCTGGTCTCCAATATGCTTTTATCCAATGCTCTTCTGATTCTTTTAATTGTTCATCAACAACTTCTTTATCAATAGAAGTTTGTGCAAGCCCAACAGAAGCTTGAGCTTGTGCAGTGGCCATCTGCATTGTTTGGTTGTTTTGATTATTGTAGTTATTGTTCCCACCATTATTATTGTTATTATCAATAACTACGACAGAAGGTGGAGGAGCTACAGGTGTGGGTGTTGGAACAGCCACATTGCTGATATCAGGCGATGATGGAGGAGGAGCGTTAGGGTCTGCTCTAATTACCATTTTGCTGTCTTTGTTTCGCTTCTTCTACTTCTCTTAGATAATTCATTAACATTTCGATATAAATGTCTCTTTCAAAAGGCATTAAATTTTCAATTTCACTAATGGAATATTTATGATGCTGAGCCATTGAAAAAATTGTTGTAAAATAATTCTGTAAAGAATTATGACTCAGCGCCAAGTAAAAAAATCATTTAACGAATTTAATACGATTTTTCTTTCATTACCTTTTTTATTTGTGTAATTGATAGTGTGTTCTAGTTTAGGAACAGATAGTAGAAAATTCTGAATAGATTCAAAAGTTTTCATATCTAGATTTTCTAAGAAATCTTCTAATTCTTGCTTCTTATAGTTTTTAGATTCATAAACACTATCACCATAATACATTTTATCAATACATCTGATGATCAATTCAAACATATAGTTTTTATCTAATTTAAGAAATTCTTCATCATCATATAAAGATGCTGGAGGATACTTCATAACAATACCAGATTTATCTGTTATTTTAATATTATTTTCTAAATTTTTAGGGTATATAATTTCTATATCATTTAAATCTACAGTAAATGTATAAGTTTCTTCGTCTTCAAAATCTTTATATGTTAGCTTTGCTATGTTATCTACAGAAACAGCTCTGAGCTTTAGAAAGATATATTCTAAATCAAAAACGGCTAATTTGTTAATGTCTAACTTATCATCTGTGCAGCAATTATTAACAATCTGTTTGATTGCTGATAAAATCTCAGCTTGACTTTCGCTTTCTCTAGCCATGAGAAGTAGTTTTTCTTCTTTGACTAAAAATGGTCTAAATTTATAAACCTTTTTCAGAGAAGGTATTTTGATATTATATAAAGGGTATTCAATTTTAGGTAACATATTGTAACTCCATTATGAATTAATAGTTTATTAAACCTGTCGAAAGTGATAAATTATCTATTGCTTCTTGTGATATTGATGATTGTTGACTAGCAGAAGGTGTTGTAACCTCCGAACTTTCAATTGTATATTCTGTGTATGCAATGCCAAGATTTAATCTTAAAAGATTTCCTTGATCTGCCCAATTTAAATTTACTTCTCTCATTGAAGTCGGGAATGCTTCAAATAGATTAATTTCTTGAATTTTTTTACCAAAAATATCATACATTATAATTTGAATGGTTGTAGAATATTGATCTTTATATTCTGCAGTATATGATGGTATTTTGTTGGCTCTACCGCCAGAACGGGCAGAAGAAGTTCCAGTAAATTCATATATTCCTCTTAACCAATTGTGCCAAAACTGCCACATATTACCGTAGCCGTCAGAGATCAAAGAAATACTTGTTTCTGAAAATTGAGCATTCATAGGTTGTTTCTGGGTTGGGCCAACGCCATAGTGGTTAACGTCTGCATTGATTAATGTTATGCCAGGAGTTCTTATAGATTCTGCTCTGAATGATATATCTGCTGCTATATTATTGATCGAAGTACTAGATCCAGTATTATTAATAAAGGAATTGAATAGAATCGGCGGTGGGTTGAGAACAACTTTAAAACGGTTATTTGTTAAATAACCGCTCGCTGAAATATTAGTTTTAAAATTAACTATATTAAATGGCATTTCTATTCCTAGTAAGGTGGCGATGCTTTAGAAGAATATCTTCTATCTGGATTTATTTTCCACATTTGCATTGGTAATAGCAATGCTTTATCCCAGTCCTTTGGGTTAACATATTGAAATGCACTTTTTACATGACCATATAGGTATCTTTTAACACAATTTTCAAACCCAGAGAATTTCGTAGAAGATTGTTTTAGAACATTATACGAAATATTAAGTTTGGTCGAATTATTGTATTTATCATTATTTGCGATAGTATGTAAAGCGTTCATCAAACCAGCTCGCGCTTGTGGTGGTAAATAATGAAGGTTAATTGCTAGAAATCCACTGGTGGAGAAATCTAATGGAAACACAAGAGGAAACATATCATAAAAAGGTAATGTTGCTTTAAACTTAGGGTCATAAACAAACATAAACATTTTACCGATTTGAGGGACACCAACATTCTTAAAGATTTTAAATGGGTCGGCGGTTTCCATTATTTGTTCTTGATTAACTTGATCTTTATTGATATTCATGGCCTGATCGCGATACCAAGCTTGAGCTTCTTGTGTATCGCTGAAAGAAACGCTTTTAGCAGCCTGATTTATTTGTTGGAAAAGATACATTAATACGTAATTCCTAATTCTTTTTCAGTAAAAATAACAAACTTCCATCCTCTATCTTTACAATATTCGGATGCAGCTTTCCACTTAGCTTCATTAATTCCCCATGTTTTAACTTCTGTAAGATATCTTTTTGTCATCTTTTGTTGCCTAACAGGGGGGTTTACTTGTTTAGCTGGTTTGACTTCAATTATAACAGTTTCTTTTACACTATCCTTATTTATTTTAGTTACAATAAAATCAGGATAATATCTATGTATTTTTCCATCTATAGGTGATCTATAATGTATAATAATCTCTTCAGATCCCCATGAAAGGATCTGTTTATCCTCGTCCAATCTCAACATTAATTTAAGTTCCCATCCAGAACGATAAATAATGTTGGTAGGATCACCTTTGTATTTTTGTGGATTTTTGGGTTTAAAGCACCCTTGATATAATTTCATCTTCACCATTTATAATAAATATTCTTCTAATATTTAGCCGATTCTAAGGAACATAAATGCCAATACCATCGAAGCCCTCTGGAGGATTTAAAAGTTATAGTTTTCCAGGAGATCTTGTAACAGCAGATCGAGGTAATGTATTCTACACACAAATTTATTTTACATCATACAGTAATCAATTTAATAGTACTCTTTCTTTAGCGGGTGATATTTTACCTAATTTTTTACAAACTGGTCCTACTATAACTGCTTCTGGTGGATTTAGTTTGCCATTGCCTAATAAAATTAATGAAGTTCAAACTGTTACATGGGAAGCTGCTGATGCAGTTTCTCAAGCAATGTCTTTGGCTCAAGGTGCGGCTGGTGCAGTTTCTGCCAGAGCTGGTAATATTCTTAATAATATTGCAAGTGTATCTGGTAGTGTTGGAGAGTTTGGTGGCGCCGAAACAGGCAAAGCTCTTAATCCCCAATTGTATATGCTCTTCAAATCTCCTAATTTCAAAGAACATCAATTTTCTTGGACATTTACTCCAAATAATGAAAAAGAATCGAATGAATTAAATGATATTATCAATTATCTAAAAAAATATTCTTTACCAAGTAAATCAGGAAATTTTCTTTATAATTACCCTTCAATTGCTATGATACAATTCAAACCAAATGATGCATTTGCATTTAAAATTAAACCGTGTGCATTGGTTTCTGTTAACGTTGACTACAGTGGTGGGGGTAGACCTTCGTTTTTTAAAAATGGTGCACCAACTGTTGTTAATCTTGGTTTAGCATTTAAAGAGATAGAACTTTGGACTCAAGATAATTATAATAAATAAGGTATTAAATGGCTCAGGATAAATATTTCGATAAATTTCCAATAGTTCAATATGGCAATTCAGCATCAAATAATACGGTTGTTGATATTACTAAACGTGTGACTTTTTTAGATGTCGTATATAATAATCCATATGTATTTTATCCATACGATCTTACAGATTTTGAAAGACCAGATCAGTTCAGTTATCGTTATTATAATGACCAGTATAAAAGTTGGATACTATATCTTTCAAATAAAATTACTGACCCTTATTATGGGTGGTATTTGCCACAAGACGAATTTGATAATTTTGTAATCACAAAATATGGTTCAGTCGATTTAGCATCTTCTAAAATAAAATATTATGTTAATAATTGGGCTGACCAAGAAAATATAAGCACATCTAGATATAATTCTCTAACTCCTGGACAACAAGGTTATTGGCAACCTGTTTATGGTTTCAATAACAATATAATGTCATACTCTGCAAAACAAATCGATTGGACAGTTACTACCAATCAAATGGTTTCTTATTCTGTAGGAAATACAAATTTTAATATCGATGAAATAGTTAATGTTGTATTTGATAATAATGATACTGGTCAAGGACAAGTTGTAGCGGCTGCTAATGGTGTATTGTATATTCAGCATACATCAGGTACTACCCTTGCGAACGGTGGTGTGACTATAGCTAACACTAGTTATATTTACGGAACAGAATCAAATGTGAATACTATTTTTACCTCTGCTTCGTTGATAACAACTACAATTGATCCCGCTGAACAAACTTATTGGGTTCCTGTTACATATTATGATTACGAAAATCAAAAAAATGAATATAATAAAACGATTCAGGTTTTAGATAGCACTTATTCCACTGTTATAGTAAATAACATAAAAACATTATTGAGTAATACCTAATGCCAATTGGTGATATTAATTTTCAAACCTTTACTATAGGCAGTTTAGATGTCAACGATTCAACAGCTATTGGGCTTGTTGGTCTTAACATATATGAAGACATATTAAATCCTTTAGGTCCAGTTGGTGAAGCTAGATTAAATGACTTCAATGACGCTGTTGGTAAATCTAATATTAATGGTAAAGAAGATGTTACCATTAGTTTTTCATGCGATCAGGGCGGTGGATCTGCTAGTTTTAAATTTAAACTAATGAAAAATACAAATGGCAATGATGGTTCTATGGAATCAAAAGGTTCTGGCCATAGTAAAAGATCTGACTTTAGATTTGTAAGCCCAGAACTATTAGCTTCCCAAGGTAATTTTATATCAAAGAGTTATAATACACAAACCAGTGAAATGGTTAAAAATATGTTAACTGATTTTTTAAAAACAGATAAATCAGTTGATATTCAAGAGCAAACAAAAGGTAATCGTAGATTAGTATTTCATAATGAACATTTTGCAGATGCTTATAAAAAATTAAACCACGAGCATGTTTCTTCTTCTCATGAATCTTCATGTTATGTTCTTTTTGTTCAGGGTGGTAGCTCTCCAAAATATGTGTTCTCTACATATGAACAATTATTTGAACAAGGACCAGTTACAAAATTAACACAATCTACAACTTTAGCAACTGGTAATATATCAGATAAAACTAAACAAAATTCAATGATTTGGTTTAAGCCATCAGATACTTTTTTTACACCAGCTCGTTCGTTAACAAAACCAAATGAAAAAACATATAATTTAACAACTGGTAAAGCCCATTCGGTACCACCGCAACAACCGCCATCTTTTAAATTTGCAGATGGTCAGGGTGTATTTACTACACCACCTTCAAGCGCAAATGGTGTACCTTCACATACTGTTAATGATCCTTCTAATAATAAAGATGATCCTTCTGTTTCTACTGCAAGAAAAAATAGAGCTGCTTTTCTAGCTTTCCTTTCTCAAAATTCAGCTGAATTAGAAATACCTGGAAATCCAGAAATTACTCTTGGTAGTATGATTGAATTAGATGTTCCTAAAAAAGCTAATCAAGATATAGAACAAGGCGAAACGCAAATTAATGGTAAAGCTTTAGTTGTTTCTATTAGACACAAAATTAAACCTCTAGGCCAAACACCTAGATATACAATGGTACTAAGAGTAGTTAAAGGTTCTTATAAACAAGGTGGTGGTGGTAATGGGTGATTTATACGCTGCAGAAGTGAGAAATATCATGGACCCTTTGAAATCGGGTAGAGTTCAAGTAAGAGTATATGGCCATCATGACGATGAAAATTCTGTTAAAGATGCTGATTTGCCATGGGCATTACCTTTACAGCCAGTAACTTCTGCCGCCACAGGTAAAGTTGGAACTGTACCTGTTGGATTATTAGTAGGTTCGAGAGTTGTGATTACATATTTACACAGTGATACTGCAGAGCAATATCCAATTATACTTGGATCTTTTGCTCGTGGTGCATTGCCAGCTGGAGGATAAAATGTCTATAGATACAGGACCAGATAAAGGTGCAGGTAAAGCATTATTAGATATTATTAGTTTTGGTATTGATACTTTTGGATCTAAAGAAACGCATAAATTAGCACCTAATAATCCTAAAGTAGGTGGTAAACCTGTTGATACTAATCCAAAATATAATAATGCACCTGCAGTAAAAAATGATGCAGGTCAACCTGCAGTTTCGACATCGCGTTCGCAAAATGCACCAAACGCAGATAATCCAACTGTTGCTTCTGCTCCTGCAAATATGAAATTGCCAGACGCTTTAGCAAAAGTTGATCCAAAATCTGTAGCTGCTTCATTAAAAAATATGATGAGTTTACTTAACCTCGTTAAGAGTATTATCAATAGTGCAAGTAGTCATTCTCAAACTAAATCTGTAACAAAAGGTTTTTCTGGCGCTCTTTCTATTCTTGCGAACAAATATGGTTACAGTAAAGTTATAACAGCTTTTGATATAGCGTTAGAAAATAATGGTATTAATCAAATTGAACCTGATTACCAAACTATTGTTAAAGAAGGTATATCTAACTTAATTCAGCAAGTTATGGTTTTCGGCGAAGATAAAATACCAGCTCCAGTTATACCTCCAATTGTGTATGGTACAGTATTACCGCCAGCAAATTTGATAGTTTATTTTGCCAAAGTTCCTAACCTATATGTACAGCAATATTATTCATCAACCAGCGATCCATATCCTGGGTATATTCAGTGGCTAGGACCAAATGGTGATTATCTATATTCTTTAAGACTATCGTATCAATATCCATATGCTTCTGCAGATGAAGAAATATTATCAACTTCCCAGTTAGAAATAGCGGCTGCTTTTGATCCATATATTTTAAATAATAAACCTATTCCTATTTTTATTACACCTACCATAATAAATACTGTTTTGGATATAGCAAGCGCGAATGTTCAAAAAAACGGTATGGAAAAAAATATGGGTAATGGCTCATCTGTTAATATAATGAGCTTATTACCAGAATTGATGGGTATTGCTGGTACTACTTTAAATGTTTCGCAAACTTTACATTTACCAAACTCTGTTTTAAATCAAAGCACAGTTTCTGATTCGTTACAGAAATTTGCGACTAATATTTCTATGGCTAAATTAATGCAATCTAAATCTGCAGGAGCTTTTAATATTCCATCAGCGCTGAGTAGCCTTACAAATATTGCATCACTGGCAGGAGCTTTAGGTTCATTGGGAATTTCTATACCAAGTTTAGCTGCTGTAGCTGGCCTTACAGATATTAGTAGTTTGGGCGCTGTTGCAGATATTACTAAGTTATTAGCTTCTTCTTCGAATGCGCTGAATCAATTGAATTCACTTGGTATATCTCCTTCTGGATTGGCATATGATGCGTATACAGCTGCTGGAGCTACTTCGGCTTCTATAGCTCTTGGTTTACAACATTCTAATGTTTCTTCAGATGCTATTTTAGTAACTGAAAGCATATTAAATAAGGTATTGTGAAATGGGTTTGTTAGATAATTTTAATAAATTTTTAGAAAAAGCTCCATATGATGATGGAAGATCTTCGCCAGATTATCCATGGATTCATGGTATTGGCGGCTTGCTTGGTGATAGAAAAATAGTTCATGCTAACCCAGATAAACCTGATGAAGCATATCATGAAAAAATACATCATGATGGCACTTTTGAACATAAAGAAGCTAATGGTTTATTGAGCAGAATTTCTAAAGAAGTAAGAGAATATGTTTCTGGTGGTCACAGCCATAATTCTGATAGCCATAAAGCAGATCATACACAGGGTAGTAAAAATACTGACGCTAAAGGTGATATGGGAACCGCTTCTGGTGGAGATCATTTTAAAGGGCATGGCGGTAAAGAAATAGGTGGTTCTTCAGAAGGTGGCCACAACCATACAGATGGTGATGATTTTCGTACTTCAAAAGGAAATGTAGTTAGTTCACACGAAGGGGATATGCATACAAATCATGATGGAGATCATGTTTCAACTGTAAATGGTACAAATTATCATACAACAGTTGGTGACCATGCACTTAATGTGCAAGGTGGTCAATTAGATGTGCAGGTGAATAGTGGTAATACTCGTATATATTCGGCTAAAAGTATTTTAATACAAAGTGGAACAGAAATAACTTTAAGAGTAGGTAATTCTACATTATACATTAATTCTTCTGCAATGAGTATTGATATTCCTGGAGTTATTGGTATCGGAGCAAATTCTAATATTGGTGTATTTTCTAATACTAATATTGGTCTTTTTGCGAATACTTCAGGCTCTGGATATGTTAAAATTGTTGGCCCAACTGTTACTATTAACCCACCTGGAGGTTGATTATGAATCATAAATTTGTAATTTTAAATAATGGAATATTAGAAACTTATACTAACTATGATGATATACCTTTGTCATTTGATCATGTGATTGAATTTAAACCATGGATTGATGAAGATCATGATCATGTTCATACAGATCATGATCATGAAGAATTAGCTCAATGGAATATTAAATTACAAGAACTTATGAAAAGGGAAACAAAATAATGCCAGCAGCAACTCGAGTAGATGATGCAGACGTAGCACATTGTTCTGGTATGAAAAGAGCAGTAGGTTCTCCTAATGTTTTTGTCAATGGTAAAGCGTGGTCTAGGCAGGGCGATGTTAATACATCACATTTAACTCCAACAGATGATCCATGCCCTTCTCATACTGCTCCGATAACCACAGGTTCTAATACAGTATTCATTAATGGAAAGGGTGCTGGAAGAGTTGGTGATGCTTTAACAGATTGTACATCAGTGGCGGTTGGTTCGCCAAACGTATTTGCAGGCGGATAAAATGGCAGTAACAAGAGCAGACGTAATATTAAACACCAGAGGCAAACAAGAGTTTTTCTCTGATTTCTTAGATAGTTTTGCAATGACTCCAGTTGGTAATCAACTTGGTAGAGTAGTAGATGCAGAATCTGTTAATCAATCTATAAAAAATTTAATATTGACAAGCACGGGCGAGAGGTTATTTCAACCATTAATTGGTAGTAATATATATAATTCTTTATTTGAATTGAACAGCACGATAGAAGCTTCTACTATTGAATTTTTAATTGAAACAACTATTAAGAATAATGAACCAAGAGCTTCGGTTAATAGTGTTACTGTAATATCAAATCCAGATAATTATACTTTATCTATCAATATCGTTTATAATCTCATAAATAGTAC
>Ga0214164_1000305_pt1 | contig 33112 bp, 32 predicted proteins | sample TroBogepilimnion_13_FD_153003 | JGI IMG/M metagenome (GOLD analysis project Ga0214164, IMG submission 153003) | Freshwater microbial communities from Trout Bog Lake, WI - Practice 03JUN2009 epilimnion v4 | ecosystem: Environmental > Aquatic > Freshwater > Lake > Epilimnion/Euphotic zone ...
CCGAATAATCACTTAATAAAAATAACGAACCAACAATAATTTCGAGCCGAGATTATATCTGAAAAAGCTATCAAATCCCAGCTTACCAACGCAAGTAATGGTTTTATTGTTTTAGGGCTTCCGTCACCGCCTTGCGGTCAAAATGTGGCGCCAAAAGCTGTATAAAATCATAGGCAAACTTGCGCAAATAAGCGTCACGCCTAATACCCACATATGTCACGCTATCAGGGAATAAATGCTTCGCATCCAAGGCGACTAAATTTGTATCTCGCTCAGCATCATAAGCCATGCCAGCAAGCAACCCTACGCCCAAACCAAGACTAACGTAAGTTTTGATAACATCTGCATCAATTGCGGTAAGTACTACGTTAGGCGCTAAACCCTCTTTTTCAAAGACACTACTCACTAATGAGCCGCCAGTAAATGCAAAGTCATAAGTAATCAATGGATATTGCGTTAGTTTTTTTAGCGTCAATGGAATATCACTAATCAATGGGTGATTAGGCGGCACCACAACGCAACGATTCCATTGATAAGCTGGCAAACATAAAATCTTCTCAAAGTGGCTAATTGCCTCTGTGGCAATTCCTATATCTGCCTCTCCACTTTCTACCTGCTCTGCTACTTGCGTTGGATTGCCTTGATGGATGTTAAGTTTCACATCTGGATATTTTTCCATAAATGCTTTTACAGCCGCAGGTAGCCGATATCGCGCTTGGGTATGCGTTGTGGCGATTGTGAGCACGCCAATATCTTCATGGCTAAACTCATCACCCACGCGCTTAATATTCTCCATGTCGCGCATGACTCGCTCTGCAAGCTCAACGATATTTCGACCAGGTTCAGTCACACCCGTTAAGCGTTTGCCATGACGCTCAAAAATCTGTAAATTAAGCTCCTGCTCAAGTAACTGAATTTGCTTACTCACACCAGGCTGAGATGTATGAAGCGCATCAGCAGCTAAAGAAATGTTTAAGCCCTGCTTCACGACTTCACTCACATAACGCAATTGATGCAATTTCATTTTAGCAACACCCTTTATAACCAATAAGCATATATTAAGAATAAACCGTTATAAAAACAACATATTTAGTCATTTATAATATTGGTAGTTCAATTTCACGCAAAATCAATTGTATTAAGGACTTCCATGGATTTCGGCTTCATTGTTGCAGGCTTTATCGTAGGATTTTTAGTTGGCTTAACAGGCGTAGGTGGCGGGTCTCTCATGACACCTATCCTACTGATTTTTTTTCACATCAAGCCAGCATTGGCCGTTGGCACCGATTTGCTTTATGCATCTGTGACTAAATCCGTTGGAATCTTTGCGCACGGCAAGCTGGGTAACATCGATTGGCGTATTGTTAAGTTACTCGCCGCAGGAAGCGTTCCAGCCTCATTGGCAACCATCATTTTCTTACGCACGATTGATGTCGATTCAACAGAAGCCATCGCCACCATTAAGTTCAGCTTAGGCATTGCTCTGATTGTTACATCAGCAGCGGTGCTTTTAAGAACTAAGCTGATGAACTTATTAGCAAAAGAAACCTTAATTCCAGAAAAATACGTTGCGGCTAGCACCGTAGTGCTTGGCATCGTTCTTGGCGGCCTAGTCACACTTACCTCTGTTGGCGCTGGCGCTTTGGGCGTCACTGCGCTTATCGTCCTTTACCCTCACAAGAAAATCACCACCATCGTTGGAAGCGATATCGCACACGCCGTGCCACTCACTTTAGTTGCAGGATTGGGTCACGCAAGCCTTGGTACTGTTGATTACAACTTACTTGGCACCCTGCTGATCGGCTCTATTCCAGGGATTTATTTGGGCAGTCACTTAAGCGCCAAAGTTGCCGAACACTGGATACGCGTTGCGCTTGCAGCGATTTTGATTTATGTGGGCCTCAAACTCGTTCTGCATTAAGCCTTGTTTGCACTAGGCTTATTGTCAATATAAAGCGTGAAACCAAGCTGGTTTTGCATTAAAATATCGCCTCTTTGAAAAATTGAATAAACATGTATAAATACGACGCCATTGACCAACAACTCGTAAACGAGCGTGTCGCCCAATACCGCGACCAAACGAATCGGTATCTCGCCGGTGAACTTTCTGAAGATGAGTTCCGCCCCCTTCGCTTACAAAACGGTTTATATATTCAACGCCAAGCGCCGATGCTCCGTATTGCGGTGCCTTACGGCATGCTGTCATCTAAACAATTACGAAAACTTGGCGACATCGCTAAAAAATACGACAAAGGCTACGGCCACTTTAGCACACGTCAAAACCTACAACTCAACTGGCCTAAACTAGAAGACGTACCTGAGATTTTGGCTGAATTAGCAACGGTTGAAATGCACGCCATTCAAACTTCTGGCAATTGCATTAGAAATATCACCACAGACCAATTCGCTGGTGTTGCGCCTGATGAAGTGATTGACCCACGCGCGATGGCTGAAGTCATGCGCCAATGGAGCACCTTCCATCCTGAGTTCGCTTTATTGCCACGTAAATTCAAAATTGCAGTGTCTGGCACAGAGCAAGACCGTGCCATCGTGCAAGCGCACGATATTGGCATGGAATTCTACAAAGATGCTAAAGGCCACACAGCGATTAAAGTGTGGGTTGGCGGTGGCTTAGGTCGCACCCCTATTTTGGGCACAGTCATACGCGAGCATCTTGAGTGGCAACACGCCCTCACTTATTGTGAAGCGATTATCCGCGTTTACAATATCCACGGTCGCCGTGATAACGCCTATAAAGCACGCATTAAGATTTTGGTAAAAGCTTTAGGTATTGAGGACTTCAAACAACAAGTTGAAGCTGAATGGCTTCATCTAAAAGACAATCCAAACACCATCACTGAAGCTGAGTTATCACGAGTTGCTAAACACTTTGATGCCATGCCTTATGATAATTTGTCAGCACATGACGCAAGTTTTGATAGCGCCATCGCAAGCAACCCAGCATTTGCGGCTTGGGTAAAACGTTGCGTACATGCACACAAACAATCAGGCTACCGCGCAGTGACCTTGTCGCTAAAACCTCACGGCCATGCACCAGGCGATATCACTTCAGAGCAAATGGCAGTGGTGGCTGATTTAGCAGACGCTTATAGCTTTGGCGAACTTCGTGCCTCACATGAACAAAACTTGATTTTGGCAGACGTAAAACTTAGCGACCTACTCCCGTTGTGGGAAAAAGCCCGCGCCGCAGGCTTAGCTACACCAAACATTGGCTTACTCACCGACATCATTTGTTGCCCAGGCGGCGACTTTTGTTCACTCGCTAATGCGAAGAGCATTCCAATTGCTGAAGCCATCCAAATGCAATTCGATAACCTCGATTACTTGCATGACATTGGCGACCTGGAACTCAACATCTCAGGTTGTATGAATGCTTGCGGTCATCATCACGTTGGCCATATCGGCATTTTGGGTGTGGATAAAGATGGCTCAGAATGGTACCAAGTCACTATTGGTGGCAAACAAGGTAACGACGCCAGCATCGGATCAGTAATTGGCCCTTCATTCTCAGCAGAAGAAATGCCAGGTGTAGTTCAACGTTTGATTGAAGTGTATATCCAAGAACGCACCCCTGAGGAGCGCTTTATTGACACCGTGCGACGTATAGGTGTGCCGCCATTCAAAGCTCATGTTTATGCCAGCAAGGAGGCTGTGAATGTCTAATTTAATTAAAGACAACGCCATTCTTACTGATGATTGGACTCGCATCACGCCACCAAGCTTAGGCGAAGAAACCGTTCGAAAACAAGCAGGTAAAGTAGTGCTATTTAAGCTCACAGGTGAAGAAACCTTCACCCCTGAGCAAATCGCCGCAACGCAAATTCCAGCTGGTAAAGTGCTGGTGCCTTTTGCCGTTTGGCGAGCCAATAAAGACGAACTTGCTAGCCGTGTCAGCCAAGGCGAAGTTGGTCTTTTGATTGCGACACATGAAGCGATTGAAGATGTGATTGCCGAAGTTAAAGACATTAACGCGTTTGCATTAGTGGCTGTTTATGTCGAACGCTTTGCAGATGGCCGCATTTTCACTATCGGCAACCTACTCCGCACACGTTACGGCTTCAAGAATGAGTTGCGCGCGGTTGGTGATGTATTGCGCGACCAACTATTCTTCTTAAAACGCTCAGGCTTTAATAGCTATTTAATCCGCGCTGACCGCTCAGCCACTGAAGCTTTAGCCAGCCTAAAAGACTTTAGCGAGCCATACCAAGGCGCTGTTGATATTGCGCAACCAGCATGGCGCAGGACAAACCGCTAATGTTTGGTGACGTATCCATGATTCGCTCAGCGGCTAAAAACCCAGCGACGAGCCCAGCGCTGACAGACGCACTCAAGGCATCTGTCACAGCCAAGCGCGCAGCAGTATTAAGCGTACTTAAAGAAGCTGCAACAAAGTTTCCAGCAATGACCTTTGCGAATAGCTTTGGCGCTGAAGACATGGTGCTGACTGATATCATCATGCGTGAAAAACTCGCGATTGAGATTTTCTCCTTAGACACAGGCCGTTTGCCAACTGAAACCTACACGTTGATGGCTGAGGCGGAAAATAAATACAGCACCAAACTTAAAGTTTATTTCCCTAAGCATGAAGTGGTTGAGCAATACGTACAAACCAAAGGCATCAATGCTTTTTACGAGAGCATTGATTTACGCAAAGCCTGTTGCCATATGCGTAAAGTAGAGCCTCTCCAACGTGCACTCTCTGGCAAACAAGCTTGGATTACCGGTATGCGCGCAGAGCAAGCCACAACGCGCGCCAACCTGCCTGTGCAAGAGTTTGACGAAGTTAATCAGTTAGAAAAATCCAATCCACTGAGCGATTGGACTGAACAAGAAGTGTGGGCCTATATTCGCTTGCACGAAGTACCGTATAACAAATTACATGATGCCTTCTACCCTAGCATTGGTTGTGCCCCTTGCACACGTGCCGTTGCCATGGGCGAAGATGTGCGTGCGGGGCGTTGGTGGTGGGAAGACCCAACCAGCAAAGAGTGCGGCCTGCATGTTAAAAAAACGAAGTAAGCAACAAACCTATTTGAAATTTATAAGTTGAAATGATGACGACAGCAAACAAAACAACTCTCAGCCATCTCGATTGGCTAGAAGCCGAAGCGATTCACATTTTGCGTGAAGTTGCAGGCCAATGTTCAAACCCTGTGTTGCTATTCTCTGGCGGTAAAGATTCATTGTGTATCTTGCGCCTTGCTGAAAAAGCTTTCCGTCCAGGCCGCTTTCCTTTCCCGCTGATGCATATTGATACTGGTCACAACTATAAAGAAGTAATTGAGTTCCGCGACCAACGCGCCGCAGAGCTTGGCGAACGCTTGATTGTTCGCTCTGTAGAAGATTCAATGAAGCGCGGCACCGTGGTGCTTAAATCAGAAGACGAATCACGCAACAAACACCAATCCGTGACATTACTTGAAGCGATTGAAGAATTTGGTTTTGATTGTTGTATTGGTGGCGCACGCCGCGATGAAGAAAAAGCCCGTGCTAAAGAACGTATCATGAGTTTCCGTGATGAGTTTGGCCAATGGGACCCTAAGAACCAACGTCCAGAGTTATGGAATTTATACAACGCACGCTCACACAAAGGTGAGAACATCCGCGCATTCCCGATTTCAAACTGGACTGAAATGGACGTTTGGCAATATATCGAACGTGAAAAATTAGCCCTACCAAGCATCTACTTCGCACATCAACGTGATGTTGTGATGCGTGCTGGCTCTATCGTACCAGTCAATGTACCTCTCGCTTCTGGTGAAGTGATTAACCAACCCAAAACTGGTGAAGAAGTCATCAACATGCAGGTTCGCTTCCGCACTGTAGGTGACATCACATGTACAGCCCCCGTAATTAGCGATGCAGATACTATTTCTAAAATCGTACTTGAGACTGCAACCACCACCATTACAGAACGTGGTGCAACAAGGCTTGATGACCAAACATCAGATGCATCAATGGAACAACGTAAGAAAGAAGGCTATTTCTAATGACAACTCAACACAACGATAGCCTACTTCGCTTCATGACTTGCGGTAGCGTAGATGATGGCAAAAGCACCCTCATCGGCCGCTTACTTTTTGATACCAAGAGCATCTTAGCTGACACGCTGACACAAATGGATCGCACTTCTAAAAAGCGCGGTCTAGAGGTAGTCGATTTATCGCTACTCACAGACGGATTGCAAGCTGAACGTGAACAAGGCATTACCATTGACGTGGCTTACCGCTATTTCAGCACAGGCACACGCAAATACATCATTGCCGATGCACCGGGTCATGAGCAATATACACGCAACATGGTGACAGCAGCTTCAACGGCTAATCTTGCGATTATTTTGATTGATGCGCGCAAAGGCGTCCTCACTCAAACACGCCGCCATTCATTCTTGGCTCACTTAGTGGGTATTCCACATATCGTGGTAGCAATTAACAAAATGGACTTGGTGGACTTTGACCAAGCAACCTTTGAAAAAATCAAAGCAGACTATTTAAACTTTGCTGAACAAATTGGTTTGCAACGCGCAGGACGCGACATTCAAGTTGTGCCGCTTTCAGCTTTGACTGGCGATATGCTTGTTGATCGTGGCGATGCAATGGATTGGTACCAAGGCCCAACCATGTTAGAAATCTTGGAATCTGCCCCAGCCGCGCACTCAGAACAAAACGAACCATTCCGCTTCCCTGTGCAATTCGTTTGCCGCCCACACGCATCAGACGATAAAGACCTGCATGACTTCCGTGGCTTTATGGGCCGTGTTGAATCTGGCAAAATTGCCGTGGGTGATGCGGTTACGGTATTGCCTAACGGCTACACCTCAAAAGTAAAAGCTATTCAGTTGGGTGACGAGCAGCTCCAAAGCGCCATTACAGAGCAATCTGTGACGCTCTTGCTTGAAGATGAAATCGACACATCACGTGGCGACATGATTGTAAAATCAGACCAAGCGCCAGAGCCTGTGAAACAAATCTCAGGCATGGTGTGCTGGCTATCTGAAACGCCGCTTTCAACAGCCCGAACTTATATCATCCGCCACACCACACGCGAATCTAAAGCCAAAGTAGGCGCGATTGAATACAAAGTGGACGTCAATACGCTTGAGCAACTAGAAGCGCAAGGTCTTGCGATGAACGATATTGCCAAAATCAATTTCAAACTCGCGCAACCGCTCATGGTAGATAGCTACAGCAAAAACCGTGCAACTGGTGCATTTATCGTCATTGATGAATCGACCAACAACACAGTTGGCGCTGGCATGATTATTTAATTTTCATTAAACGAATCCAGCCAAAATACATTAAAATAGCTTTATTAAAGAATTTAGACAGATTTTAGAAGGAAAACCAACATGACTTATGTCGTTACCGAAAATTGTATTCAATGCAAATACACAGACTGCGTAGACGTCTGCCCAGTGGATTGCTTTGTAGAAGGCCCTAATTTCTTAGCAATCAATCCTGATGAGTGTATTGACTGCACATTGTGTGTAGCAGAATGCCCTGCTGAAGCGATTTTTGCAGAGGATGACGTACCCGCAGACCAACAGGAATACATCGCGCTAAATGCACGCCTTGCACAAGTATGGCCTGTCATTTCAGCTCGCAAAGAACCATTACCAGATGCTGATGCTATGAACGGTGCGCCAGGTAAACGTGAGTTATTGGTGGAATAGTTAAACTAAACACAATAAAAAAGGAGACTGGGGTCTCCTTTTTTATTGCCTAACAATTGGCAGGAAACTTAAACTGCCGCCTTGCCTCAGTTGCCGCTTCACGCACATGGCACCCAACTTCATGATCGTTCACCAAGCCTATAGCCTGCATAAAGGCATACATGGTGGTTGGCCCCACAAATTTCCACCCTCTTGCTTTAAGGTCTTTTGAAAGCGCGACAGACTCTTTGGATTGCGTAATTACTTTGAATGACTCAACATCAAAAGCTGTAGGGCGGGTATTTTGCTCTGGCTCAAAACGCCAAAAAAAAGCGGCGAGTGATGATTCAGACTCGAGCAATTTTTCAGCACTGCGGGCATTATTAATCGCCGCTTCAATCTTGCCTCGATGTCGTACGATCCCAGCATCGACCATGAGTCGTTCAATGTCTTTTTGGGTAAATCTGGCAACGCTAGCAATATCAAAACCATTAAAGGCTAATCTGAAATTGTCGCGTTTTTTTAAAATAGTGAGCCAACTAAGCCCAGACTGAAATCCTTCTAGACAGATTTTTTCAAATAGATGCGTATCGTCTAGAACAGGAAAGCCCCATTCGGTATCGTGATAGTCACGATAGATTTCGGAATCGTTACACCAAAAGCAACGATGCGGCGGAAAGGATATTTCCATCTAAACCAACCCACAAACTAGGCATGGCGCCATAAATGACTTTGACGAATCACTAACCAGCCTACCAAGCAGTACCCAGCCATCGCACAAGCCATTGCAAAAGTACTTCCCCACACCAATGAAGCGACCAAGCCTGATGAAACGCTAGACAAGAACATTTGCATAAAGGCTTGGCCTGATGCGGCAGTGCCACGAATCTTGGGGTGTCTATCAAGCGCTGCGATAGAGAGTACGGGCATTGCCAACGCCATGCCAATGTTGAATATCGCAATCGGCAATATCAGCCACAAGGTATGAGATAAGAAGTAACAAGCGATGACGTTGCCCACCACAGTGAACGACATCCAAGCATAAGCACACTTGACCACTTGCTGGCGGGTGTAAATACCAGCGGCGCGTTTGGCAAGATATGAGCCCATCATCATGCCGCACACAGTTGGGATGAACATATAACCAAATTGCTGAGCGCTAAGTCCTAAGTGTTTCACCAAAAACATCGGGCTGGCGATGACGTATAAAAAAAAGCCCGCAAAGTTTGCGCTAATTGAAAACACTAAACGGAAATATTCAGCATCAGAAAAAAGGATACGATAGTCTTTAATCACTTGCTTGGCAGAAAGCGGCAAGCGTTTTTCTGGCGGCATAGTCTCAGGCAAATAATGAGCCACTGCAAAAAAAGCAAAGCCTGAATACAAGGCCAAGAAGATGAAAATTGCCTGCCAATGAATGCTAAGCAACAAACCGCCGATAATTGGCGCAATCGCTGGGGCAATACCAAAGAGCATTTGTACCGTTGCCATCACACGCTGAGCTTGTGGTCCTTCAAACAAGTCACGCACCATAGCTCTCGCCACTACATTCCCTGCTCCACCTGATAAGCCTTGCAATGCTCTAAAGAACCACAAGGTTTCTACATTTTTGGCAAAGGCACAGCCAATAGAAGCGAGTAAAAATACGCCCAAGCCAATTTTAATGGTGGGAATACGGCCGATGGAGTCTGAAATCGCACCGTGCCATAGCGTCATGATGGCATAAGGTAATAAGTAAAAAGTAAGACTTTGTTGCAAAGCTACGGGCTTAGCGAGCAAATCCGCCCCCATTGCTGGAAATGCTGGTAAATAAGTATCAATAGCAAACGGCGCCAGCGCAGCAAGGCTTGCGAGTAAGACCGATAAAAATAACGGGGAAAGTTTTGTCATTGCGTTTGGGTAGTTTTCTTTTTAAAAGGCTTTCAATAAAAACGCGCCAGAGAAGTTCAAAGGCGCGTTTATTTAACCACAAATTATTACCTCTAGGCTTAGGGCAATGCGTGAAAATCTTTCACGCGATCATTTAACTCGCCAGCGATAATTGCTTTCGAGTTTTTATCATTACGGAAAATAATCGGCTTTGAAGCAATTACTGGATTGCGTGAGTCTTCAATTGCTTGCGTAATCACATGATGATTAGGCGACAAGCTACAAACCGGGTCAGCCCCTTCGGCATCACCTGTGAGCATAAATGCTTGGCATCGACAGCCAGCCAAGTCTTTTTCTTTCTCAGCGCAGCTTCGGCAAGGCTCCTTCATCCAGCTATCGCCACGGTATTTATTAAACGCCGGCGAATCGTTCCACACCCAATCCAACCCTTTATCCTTGACGTTAGGAAATTCGATGTTTGGCAATACGCGCGCTGAATGACATGGCAATACATCACCGTTAGCAGTCACAATCATAAAAACCTCACCCCAGCCGTTCATGCATTTCTTAGGGCGATCTGAGAAGTAATCAGGGACCACGAAGAAAATCTTCATCTTACTGCCCTGCTTCTCACGGAATTCATTGGTAATGCGTTCAGCCTCATCAATTTGTTCTTTGGTTGGCATGAGTTGGCTACGATTGACTAAAGACCAGCCGTAATACTGTGTATTCGCAAGCTCAATATAATCTGCGCCTAAAGCTTCTGCCATCTCTAAAATCTGGCGCATATGCCCAATATTGTAGCGATGAATCACCACGTTAAGTACCATTGGGTAGCCGTGATTTTTAATCATCGCAGCGACTTTTTTCTTAAGCTCAAAGGTCTTGGTATTCGTGATGAAGTTGTTAATCTCTTCTGTGATGTCATGCATAGACAATTGAATATGGTCTAATCCGCCATCCTTAAAAGCCTGAATTCGCTTTTCAGTCAAGCCAACTCCTGAGGTAATCAAATTGCTGTAATAGCCCAGCTTTTTAGCTTCAATAACGATATCTTCAATATCGTCACGCAACAATGGCTCACCGCCTGAAATACCTAGCTGTAATGCTCCTAGACGACGTGCATCTCGCAAAGCTTGTATCCATTGCTCCGTCGTTAGCTCATTTTGCGTGTGTTTGTCATAATCAGTTGGGTTATAGCAAAAAGCGCAGTGCAGCGGACAGCGATATGTCACTTCAGCCAACAACCAAAGTGGTTGTGTGTGGGTTACATTTGCTGAAACACCGTTATTTTGGGCTTGAATCTCTTTTTGTACGATTGATTGACCTAATGATGCTTGTGTCATTTTGCTACTCCTAAACTGGCTACTCTTAATTGATTTGGCGTAACCAAGCTTTTTCGATGGCTAATTCCAACATGCCAACAATATCGCTCTCTAAATCTAGCACATCTGAAAATTTGGCTTTTAGTTCGGCAACGATATCCGCAACGGTGCGTTTTCCATCGACGAGGTTTAGCACTTCACCTGCACCGCCATTTAGTTTAACCATGCCTTCTGGAAACAAAATCACATAGCAGTTTTGTGCTTCTTCCCACTGAAAGCGGTGATGTAAGGCAATGGCGTAAATATCGGTTTGTTGAACGCTCATAAGTGTCTCAATTAAAAAACTGGTTGGCGGAGATATGACACACCATCAGTGGTCACATCCGTACATTGCAACATGATGGAATCGGCAATCACCCATAGCACATCAAGCTTAAACTGAAGAATATCGAGTGCACGTTGTTGCATCACACGGCTCTTTCCGAAGTAATCCAACGTAACGGCCAAGCCCTGCTCCACGTCACGGCGAGCTTCTGTAAGACGTTTTTTGAAGTACACTAAGCCGTCTTCCTTAATCCAAGGGTAAACGGTTGGCCATGAGCTAATACGTTGTTGGTGGATATGCGGTGCAAATAACTCGGTGAGCGATGAACATACAGATTCTTGCCAAGGGCGTTGACGAGCAAAGTTGATGTAAGCATCCACAGCGAACTTAACACCGGGACTCACCAATTTAAGCGAAGTCACATCTTCACGACTCAAGCCCACCGCTTGACCTAATTGAATCCAGGCTTCAATGCCTCCCACCGCATCGCCCACGCCATCATGGTCGGTAATACGAACGATCCATTCCTTCCGCACATCTTTGTCTGGGCAGTTTGATAAGATTGCTGCATCTTTTTGAGGAATGCCAATTTGATAGTAAAAACGGTTAGCAACCCAGCACTGAAGCTGTTCTTTACTTAACTTACCTTCATACATCGCTACGTGAATTGGATGATAGATATGATAGCCCTGGCCTTTGTGGCGTAATTTTTCTTCGAATTCTTCGCGCGTCCAAGGTAAGTTGTTATCTGCTACTGCGTTCATATTGCTCTCCTAAAGAGTAATGTCCATGCCGTCATAAGCGACCTCAATACCATGCTTGGTCAGCTCAGCACGCTCTGCAGAGTCTTCTCTTAAAATTGGGTTGGTATTGTTGATATGAATAAGCACTTTTCTAGAAGCATCAAATTCATCTAATTTTTCTATCATGCCACCCTCACCAGATTGCGGGTTGTGACCAATACTTCGAGCTGTTTTGGTCATCAAGCCCATATCTATCATTTCAGTATTGGTCCAGAAAGTGCCATCGACCATGATGCAATCTGCTTGATTCATCAATGCTGGCAAATGTGGCTCAATTTCACCTAAACCCGGGGAATACCAGCATTTTTTACCTGTACTAATTTCTTCAATCAGCACGCCAATTGTGTCGCCAGGATGGGGATCGTTACGATGAGGTGAATATGGTGGCGCTGCGCTCTTAAGCGCAACCGCTGTAAATCTTAGGTTATGTGCACCAGCGACTTCAAAAGAGGTTTTACCGTCTGTTGGGACTTGATGGTGATTAATGCCGCAATAGTGACCTAGAATCGTTAGTAGTGGATTACCTGTCGTTAAATCTTGATACACCATATCGGTGCAATAGATCTCACGTTTCAATTGCCCCTCACGTAACATTAATAGGCCTGTGGTGTGGTCAATCTGCGCGTCAATCAATACGATACCAACGATGCCGCTGTCGCGAACAGCTCGGCCAGGCTGTAGGGGTCCGAACTCTTGTATTTGTTGAAGCACATCTGGGGAAGCATTAAACAAGACCCAATTAACCCCATCTCCACTCACGCAGATAGATGACTGTGTGCGCTTGGTTGCTTTGATAGTACCTTTACGCAGTCCATCGCAATTGAAGCAATTACAATTCCACTGTGGAAAACCACCACCGGCTGCAGCGCCTAAAACATGAATGTGCATAAATTTCTCTTTAATTATTATTCTAAATAGATCACTTAATATAAAACTGGGCTACTTAGCAGTAGCCCAGCAAGCGTAGTTTTAACTACAAGAACATTTTAAAAATCTTAGCGATTGCAAACGTACATTGTTACTTCAAAACCGAAACGCATTTCAGTAGCAGCTGGTTTAGTCCACATGATGTATCTCCTAATTATTAGATGAAAAAACCGTTAGTGCACTAACGTGATACGAATAATGCGCCCTATGCCTGCGCTTCAACAGTGCAAAAAGATGGAAACTTAACTAATGATTTTCATGACAGCCGAGGATAAGTTACTGAATAGTTTCAAATGATGTCAAATTGAGCGCTTAACTAAGCATTAATTGCTGTCGCAAGCACTTCTAGAAAGCGTGCATTTTCTGAAAAGAGACCAATACTGACACGCAAATAATCAGACATTTCATAATTAGCAATTGGTCGAACTATGACGCCTTGATTGAGAAGTCGCTCATAAACTCCAGGTGCATCACTCACCTTAAAGCTTACAAAATTCGCGAATGATGGGATGAAAGATAAACCTAGCTTTTGTAAGCCTTGGGTGATTTGCACCATACCCGCTTGATTTAAGGCTCTTGTACGTTCTACAAACTCATCATCAGCAAGTGACGCTACGGCGGCGGCTTGCGCGATACTATTCACGTTGAATGGTTGACGCACGCGATTCATTAAATCAGCGATTTCTTTGGAGGTTACACCAAAGCCAACACGCAAACCTGCCAACCCATAAGCTTTTGAAAATGTACGTGAAATCACCAGATTATCGAACTCACCTAACCATCCAATAGACTCGGCTTTAAGCTCATCCGTGAGGTATTCGTCATAAGCCTCATCCAACATAATCAATACGTGCTTAGGCACTGCTGATAAAAACTTCTTCAGCTCAAGCTTACCAATTAACGTGCCTGTTGGGTTATTTGGATTTGCCACAAACACCATGCGCGTTTTTGGCGTAATCGCTTTCAACATTGCATCTAAATCATGTCCAAATTGTTTAGCTGGCACAATAATGCCTGTAGCACCAACCGCCTGGGTGACAAGGCTATAAACAGCAAAAGCGTGTTGAGAGTAGACCGCCTCATCGCCTGGCGCTAGAAAAGCGCGTGCAGAGAGCTCGAGAATGTCATTTGATCCATTTCCAAATACTAATTGGGCTGGTGTCACATTGAATTTTTCACAGACAGCATCTCTAAGCAGCACACTATTTCCATCTGGGTAACGCGCAATATCATCTAGGGCATCCATCATCGCCATATGTGCATTTGGGCTAACGCCTAATGGATTCTCATTAGAAGCAAGCTTCACAATTTGGCTTGGGTCCAAGCCTTTATCGCGGGCTAAGTCACTAATGGGCTTGCCTGGCTGATAAGGCGCAATTGAACGGATGTATGCTGGCGCTAGATTGGAAATGTCTGACACGGAAATAACCTCGAAATTCAAACCCGAAAAGGGTTAATTAAACTACGGCGATAGGATATGAACCCAGCACCTTCACAAACGAAGCGCGTTGCTCAATTTCAGCCAAGGCTTGTTTGATATTGGCATCTTGATAATGACCTTCAATATCAACAAAGAATATGTACTCCCACAAACCCATTTTAGCTGGACGCGACTCTAACTTAGTCATACTGACTTGGTTCTTAGATAGAGGTTCTAAAATCGACACCATAGCACCAGGAACGTTCTTTGTCGCAATGACTAAAGAGGTTTTATCTTTTCCTGACGCAGCCACATCGTGGTCAGCGAGCACCAAGAAACGTGTTGTATTGCGCGGGTCGTCTTCAATACTATTAGCCAATGAACTGAGTTCGAATATTTCAGCAGCGCGTAGGCTCGCAATTGCAGCAGCACCGATCTCTGTGCTAGCTAACCTGGCAGCTTCAGCATTACTTACCACAGCCTGACGCTCGGCATTTGGCAAATGACTGTTCAGCCATTCATGGCACTGTGCTAAAGATTGTGCATGCGAATAAACTTTTGTCACGCTATCTTTATCTGGAGCTTTGCTAAGCAAGTTGTGGTGAACTGGCAACTCAATTTCACCACAAATATTTAGACGTGTTGCTGTAAGCAAATCCAAAGTCCGACCAACCGCACCTTCAGTTGAGTTTTCTACAGGCACAACGCCGTAATCCGCTTGGCCTGATTCCACCATTCGGAACACTTCATCAATTGAAAGGCATTGCATAGGTGATGAAAGGCCGCCAAATTGTTTATTTGCTGCCTCCTCACTAAATGTGCCTAACGGGCCTAAAAAAGCCACGGTGAGTGCTTTTTCTAAAGCACGGCAGTTGGACATCACACTACGAAAAATGGACGTCACAGCTTCCGGAGGCAATGGGCCACCATTCAAATCCACCAAACGACGCAACACTTGCGCTTCACGCTCCGGGCGATAAATAGGACCACCGCCTTTAAGCTCACCAATCTGACGTGCATGTGCGGCACGCTCATTCACCAACTTAAGCAGCTGCTCATCGATGGCATCAATTTGGTCTCTGTGTTGTTTTAGGATGTCTGACATAGTGTTTTCCTGAATATGCAGGATTAAGCGTTAGCGATTGCAAAAGACTTCATAAATTCGATTAAGGCTTTTACGCCTTCGATAGGCATAGCGTTATAAATAGAAGCACGCATACCGCCGACTAATTTATGGCCTTTCAATTGCAACAAGCCAGTTTCTTGTGCCTGCTTTAAGAAAGCCTCATCTAAAGCGGCGTCTTTCAATGTGAAAGGAATATTCATGCGCGAGCGATTTTCAAGAGCAATTGGCGAGTGGTAAAAATCTGAAGCATCTAAATAATCATACAAAAGTGCTGATTTTTCGATGTTAATTTTTTCCATCGCAGCCAAGCCGCCTTTGGCTTTTAGCCACTTAAACACCAAGCCTGCCATGTAGATGCCATAAGTTGCAGGGGTGTTATACATGGAATCGTTATCCGCATGGATTTTGTAATCAAACATGGTTGGCGTGCCAGCAATGGTCTGACCAATCAAATCCTCACGAACGATAACGATTGTAAGTCCTGCTGGGCCAATATTCTTTTGTGCGCCAGCGTAAATCACACCATATTGGCTCACATCAACCGGTCTGGAAAGAATATGTGAGGACATATCACACACCACAGGCACATCACCTGTTTGCGGCACTGAAAAAATTTCAACACCACCAATAGTTTCATTTGAGGTGAAGTGGAAATAAGCCGCATCTTTATTGAGCTTTAACGCCTCTTGGCATGGCGCATAAGTATAGTTTTTGTCTTTACTTGAAGCAGCAACATTTACTTGGCAATAACGTGCCGCTTCATCAATCGCTTTTTTAGACCAAATACCGCTATCTAAATAATCAGCCGTTTTTTTGCCGCGTAGCAAATTCATCGGCACCATAGAAAACTGACTATGCGCCCCGCCCTGCAAAAACAATACCTTGTAATTACTAGGAATATTCATCAACTCGCGCAAATCAGCTTCAGCTTCAGCGGCAATGGTCATAAACTCTTTGCCGCGGTGACTCATTTCCATCACCGACATGCCAGAGCCATGCCAATCCATCATTTCGTCTCTTGCCTGCGCGAGGACTTCTTTTGGCAATACCGCCGGACCTGCTGAAAAGTTAAAAATTTGCGTCATGAATTGTTTTCAAGCCTTCCTAAAACTTGCGCTTAAGCTTCTTCCTCGTCGTCGGTCTCAACCACTTTTTCTAGGCCAGATAATTTCTCGCCATCGCCCAAATTAATGAGCGTTACACCTTGTGTTGCACGGCCTAATTCACGAATTTCTTTCACACGGGTGCGGATAAGAACGCCACCAGTCGTGATGAGCATAATTTCATCTTCATCATTAACCAAGCGAGCTGCCACCACCATGCCGTTACGTTCGCTAATCGCAATCGCTTTAACACCTTGTGTGCCGCGACCTGAGTGACGGAAGTCAGCCAATACAGTACGTTTGCCGAAGCCGTTTTCTGTTGCGACCAATACTGTTTGTTGATCGTTTTCAGCCACCAATAGAGACAATACTTGCTGGTCTTTGGCAATCTTCATACCGCGAACACCGCGCGTATTGCGGCCCATGGCACGGACATCTTCCTCGTCGAACCAAACCGCTTTACCGCCGTTTGAAACCAAGACAATATCTTGCGTACCGTTGGTGACTTCAGCACCAATCAAGTAATCGCCTTCATCTAAGTTAATCGCGATAATCCCTGATTTACGTGGGTTAGAGAACTCAACTAATGCTGTTTTCTTAACGGTACCCATTGCTGTCGCCATGAACACAAAGTGATTTTCGTCAAACTCTTTCACTGGCAAGATGGCATTGATTTTTTCGCCTTCGCTCAATGGGAATAGGTTAACAATAGGCTTGCCACGGCTGGTTCTGCTACCTTGTGGCACTTCGTAAACCTTGAGCCAATACACTTGACCAAGACTAGAGAAGCACAAGATGTAATCGTGGGTATTCGCCACAAACATCTTGTCGATAAAGTCATCTTCTTTGGTTGCAGCTGCTTGCTTACCACGGCCACCACGACGTTGTGAACGGTACTCCTCAAGCGGTTGTGATTTGATATAACCAGTGTGAGACAAAGTCACCACCACGTCTTGCGGCGTGATTAAATCCTCTAGTGATAAATCTTGTGCATTGTGAACAATTTCACTGCGACGTTTATCGCCAAATTGTTGGCGAATGGCCGCAAGCTCTTCCACAATCATTTGTGTCACACGGCTTGGTGTCGCCAAGATATCAAGCAAATCGGTAATAACATCCATCACCTCTTTGTACTCATTCACAATCTTGTCTTGCTCAAGGCCAGTCAAGCGTTGCAAGCGCATTTGCAGAATTTCTTGGGCTTGCACATCGGAAAGTTTGTAGCCGTTTGGCGACAAACCAAAATCAATTGATAAACCATCAGGACGTGAAGCTTCCATTGAGGCGCGTTTAAGCATTTCTTCAACCACAGGCGATTTCCAAGCTTTCGCCATCAAGTCTTTTTTCGCTTCTGGCGGAGTTGGCGCCGCTTTGATGATCGCAATCATCTCGTCCACGTTTGCTAACGCAACAGCCAAACCCTCTAAGACATGACCACGCTCACGCGCTTTGCGAAGCTCGAATACGGTACGACGGTTAATGACTTCACGACGGTGACGCAAGAACGCTTCAAGCATCTGCTTAAGATTGAGCAAGCGCGGCTGCCCATCTAACAAGGCCACCATGTTCATACCGAAGGTGTCTTGCAATTGCGTTTGTTTGTATAGGTTGTTGAGGATGACTTCTGGCACTTCGCCGCGTTTAAGCTCAATCACGACGCGCATACCAGACTTATCAGACTCATCGCGCAAGTCTGAAATACCCTCAATTTTCTTTTCGTTGACTAATTCAGCGATTTTTTCAACGAAAGTCTTTTTGTTTACCTGATATGGAAGCTCGTCAACAATCAACGCTTGGCGCCCACCGCGCTCCAAATCTTCAACGTGAGTACGACCACGCATTACCACACGGCCACGGCCTGTACGATAACCCTCTTTAACGCCTATCGTGCCGTAGATAATGCCAGCCGTTGGGAAGTCTGGTGCAGGAATAATTTCTATTAAGTCATCAATTGTTAACTCTGGATCTTTCAACAAAGCTAAACAGCCATCAATCACTTCGTTTAAGTTATGTGGCGGAATGTTGGTCGCCATACCTACCGCAATACCTGAGCTACCGTTAATTAGCAGGTTAGGAATACGCGCAGGCATAATCAGTGGCTCGTGCTCTGAACCATCATAGTTAGGGCCGAAATCAACCGTCTCTTTATCCAAATCAGCTAAAAGCTCATGTGCAATACGTCCCATACGAATTTCTGTATAACGCATCGCCGCTGCATTATCACCATCCACAGAACCAAAATTACCTTGACCATCGACCAGCATGTAACGCAATGAGAAATCCTGCGCCATACGAACAATCGTGTCGTATACAGCCGTATCACCGTGCGGGTGATATTTACCGATTACATCGCCGACGATACGGGCAGATTTTTTGTAAGGACGATTCCAGTCATTACTAAGCTCATGCATCGCATAAAGCACACGTCTATGAACTGGTTTTAGACCGTCACGCACATCAGGAAGTGCACGCCCAACAATCACGCTCATGGCGTAATCGAGATAGGAACGACGCATCTCATCTTCGAGGCTAATAGGAAGGGTTTCTTTTGCGAATTGATCCATATTGTTCTATTGGCTTTAAGCGTGGATTAAAAGGCAAATTTTACCATGATTAAGGGGGATAAATCACATGCAGGACGATAAAGAAAAACACCGAGAAAATACCAGCAGTTATGCTCAGTTTTTAGCCTTAAAGCAAGTGCATTGCGAGAATTGTTGCGACCGTCAAATCCGCACTTGTGCCAGGATTAATGGCGCGGCTTTTTAGGTCGACATCCCAAGCCAATAAAGTGGCTTGATAAAGCTTGGGGTTTTCTTGAGAGGTAAAACTTAGAAAATGATTTTTTGCTTCTTGTTGAATAGCTTGCGCTATTTCTTTTCCGTATTTTCTAGCAATATGACTATCTTCAAACTCAGCCAAAAATGCCAAGTAAGTGGCGGTCACCGCCCAAGCCGGCCGATCCCATTTGGCAAGATAATGTTGATAAGTCGCCAGACCGAAATTAAAAACATCCTCATAGCCATTGGAATATTGCTGCCCGATTAAATCTCTACATGCAGCGACTTGCATTGCCTCAAGCAAGGTTATTTGTGGTGTTTGGCTTACATCATGCTCCTGCACCTCCCCTAAACCTGCTGGCCTCGCAATTGAAATCGCTTCGAAAGCCTTAACAGCGTCATCTTGAGTGAGATCATTCAGCACATTTTGCAGGGAGTTTTGGCTAAAGCCATCCCTTGAAAAAGCGGCTTGAACCATGGGTGCGGCGAGCAACACGATGCCTAGGTTAGTGTTACACCCAACCGCATCCCAAGTAGCTTTTACAGCAGTTAAAATACGTTCACCCACGCTTAAATTTGGCTTGGCAATGACTTGCGATGAAGCGTCAGCGCTTTTAATAAAATCCTGCACCACCATGCCATGTCCATCCGCAAACATATGCACATTGCCCGGCTTAATGGCGCTTAACTCGGCCATGCAAGCGTCGCGGTAAAGCAAGGCGATATCACTCACGCGAGCAACCTCAAGCAATCATCTACCAGGGCTTGCGCAATATCGACATCCACAACACCTTGCAGCCCCTTCCATGCAGGAATACTGTTCACCTCAAGCACGTACAAATTGCCATGACGGTCACGAATAATATCAACGCCGCAATAATCAATATCCACCGCCTTTGCGGCAGCTTCTGCTAGCGCACCAAGTTCAGTATCATGCGCAAGCGCCTCACATATTCCTCCAAGCGCCACATTATTCACCCAACTCTCGCCATAACGCACCATCGCCGCCATGGCTCTACCGCGAATCACAAATACACGGTGGTCGTGCCATGCACCTTCACCGCTATCCACATAGCGCTGCAAATAATACAAACCATCAACATGCGCCTCCATCGGCACAGGCAAGGCATCACCTTTTTTAATCATTCGCACGCCGTGGCCTTGCGAGCCAAATAACGGCTTAATGACCAAGGGACTATTTTCTGTGATTTCTCGCGACATAATCTCATGCGCTTGGTGACGAGATTCGCACACCCAGGTATCTGGCGTTGCAACGCCGTGATGATGCAAAAGAAAGCTGGTCATGGCTTTATCGACAGTGCGCTCTACTGCACGACCCGAGTTATAGACTCTAACCCCTAGAATTTCTAATGCATGCAAAATATCCAAACGGGTAATGACTTGTTGCAAAGTGCCGCCCGGAACGCCGCGGACAAAAGCGAATTGAGGTAAGGCATCAAAGCCTGGAATTATTACACCTAGTGAATGGGCTGTAAGATCCAAAACGCAATCTTTAAGGGAGATGAAAACAGCTTGATAGCCGCGCACCGCAAAAGCCTGTTTTAAGCGATTGCCATGCCAACCTGGGTCGTCAGTAAAGACGGGGATTTTTGTCATCAAAAAACTTTAAGCTTGGTAGCCAAACGATTGATCAATCAAAGCCGCATCCAACTTGCCGCCTGTAAATGTATTGCCAGATTCAAGCGCTGTGATAGTCACTGCCGCCGGGCTGAACAACATTGGATCTATCTTGTAAAAGTCCATACCCACTGCTTTAAACACTTCGGCGAAAGGACGGCCGTAATCACGCGATGAATTACTTGGTAAGTCTTTCGCTAATTTTGCGGCGGCATCATCAGAGCCCTTCACAAACAAATGCGCATGACCGCCAAATAAAATCGCATCATTCGTTCGACCCATGCCAATTAAAAAATCTGGCGCCGGCGGTGGCAAAGGTGCGCTCCCCATACCATCGACAACATGGTCTAAAGGGAAATGTAGCGTATGGATTTTATGCATTGCCACTTCGAGCACACGCGCTACAATTTGCACTGTGCCAGCCAAGCTACGGGTTGGTGTGAGAATAAATGTTAAGTTTTCAGCCGCAACACCTGTGTCCCTAGATACCTTCTCAATGACCTCAACGGGTGGCGCATTATCACTCTCCAGCACCAAGCAAGCAGCATTCGCTTGGTCTTTGTAACCCAAATCATTGAACAAGTCCTCACGGCATGCAATGGCGCGACCTGGGCCAGAGCCCAATGAAAAAAACTTATCATGCGCCAAACTCCAGCCAGCGTATTGACTACCCAAGCAAGACAAAATTGGGTTATTCGAGTGCACTGAGAGCATCCAAGGCCAATGCGGGAATGTCGTTGAGCTTTGAATATTTACATGCCCCAAACCACCCATACAGATTTCGGCAATTAACCGCCCCGCTTCCAAACCGCCAGCATGCTTAATACCCGCATCAATAATAGTCGCGCCATTATCAGACTTAGTAACGCCCACACGTAATGCTTTAGCATTTGCTACGAGATGCGCGACCAATGGATTAGTCAAAGCGTTGACGCTTGGCCAATTAGCTGTGTCAAGCTGTGCAGCTTGGGTAGAATCAGACATTAAAACTCCTACAATTTTTCATTCAATTACTTAAATAATAAAGCGTAAAGCTGTTCAACTCTCTCAAGAACTAAATCTTGCGCTTCGCTTGCCTTATTAGCATCAGCCAATACCGTGCAAATAGGTTGATGCTGAGAAATTTTAGTCTGCGCTGTAGGAATATCAGCAGTCCATTCTGGCCAAACTAAATTTTCTGAAATCACTAAATCTTTCGTTGCATATAAAACGTTACGTGCTTTTGAGCGAGCAAAAATTTCTGGAAAATGGCTCAAGTTTCCACTTGAAGCTCGAACATGCAAGGCAAACAAGTTAGTCTCTTTCGATTGATAAAGATCCAGTGTAGAGCTTAATCTTGGGTTGACTTCCAAGACCCAAAATTCCGTATCCTGCCAAATCACATCCAAGCTATTTAAGCCTCGCAAACCAAAAGTTGCTGTGATTTTTTCTGCAGTTTCTTGCAATGCCTTTTTAATCACCAAGGGTAAATTGGCATTACCGACAATACCTCCGTAACGATATGGCTTGCCTTCAATCGGCGAAACCCACTGCTGATTAAAACCAATCACTTGCACCTCGCTACCATTCGCGGCGAAGAGCATAGAAATAGGCGTACCATCAATTACACGTTGATAATATTGGCCTCTTTGCAAGACTTGGTTGACGCTAGCATTAATGACATGCGCGCCGCCAGACCCGCCCTCTTCCTTACATATCCAGCCCTCAGCATTGGCAAGCGATGCAAAACTCACTTCAGGATGTGGAATCGCCAAGCGATCCAATACATCAAAAAAAGATTTGGCATCTTTAAGCTTACGCACAACTTCAGGCGAATTGCCAATTAATGGCAAGCGTTGAGCAATACGCTCAAGCAGATCAGGCTGCGCTTCAAAGCCACTGCCATAAGCAAAGCCAAGCATGTCGGCAGTGTCGATTTGATCCAGAGCCGCTTCAAGCTCTTTGGCGTCAAAGCCATTATTAGCGTAATCAATCTTATAAACTTGGTCTGCGGCACGCTGAGTGTCTGCATCTGCAAAAATGTCTAACGCTAACACTGCATATCCAGCCGTAACCGCAGCCTTTACAAAAGGCCGAGATGAAATAGCAGCAATTAAGACGCGTTTGCTCAGATATGATCCTTAAGGAATTACAGACTGTTACGCGCCATTTCAAAGGCAGATAAAAAGTCCAAATACTGTTTATTGCCTGATTCCAACATTAGCTTAAGTAAGTGATGTTGTGTTTTGTATTTCAGATTACCGATTGCCAAAGCCCCAATCCCAAAAGCATTCGTGCCCGCAATTGCAACGCCATCCGCAAACACATCGACACCTTCAGCGCCCGATGGCGGCACAGCGTTTACATCAGCCACAACCTTCAAATCTTTAGCGTGTGCCATTTGAGCAAGGCTTAATACTTGCACACCTGCCGCCGCCGCACAGAGGGCGATATCAGTATTTTTTAAAACTTCAATTTTGGCTGCATCACTCGCACCATCCACCGCAACAATATTCACGCCATAACGTGTATTGTAAGAATCCACTTTAGCTTTCACATCCACAATACTGCGATGGGAAACCATTTGTACCTCTGCACCATATTTAGCAGCAATCAAGGCTGTGCAACCACCCACAGGCCCTGTTGCACCGAACACACTCACGCGACGACCTTTTAAATCACCACCAAAGTTTTTGGTGAGATGCTGCTCGACTTTTGCCATCATGCCTGCTGCTGTAGTAAAAGCGCCCGATGGGTCAGCAAACACAGAAACCTCAAACGGCGGCACCATTGCTTTTTTGGCTGCATTCAACATATCCATCGCAACATCAATATCACGACCACCAATAAACACACTTTCACGTTTCACGCCACTTGGACCGCGAGAGAAAATTGCATCCTGCACTAGACCAGCGACCTCGTTCATTTCAACCTGTGTGTAGGGCATGATCTTGTCAAAACCCGCATCAAATCCCATATTCACATCAAATGGGCTCGCATTTTTTGCAGCAGTGATTAAATGCAGGATAGACACTTTTTCCATTTTTTACGCTTTCAATTCTTAAAAGTTTTCTTAACTGACTATTATCTGACTAGGCTGATTATTCGCTCTGGTCAGTACAAACTGTAAATTGTCTTCGTGACCAAATGTAGCATTAAGTTGCTTCAACTGTGTTTCCGCCTCAAGCTGATTTGCAAACACAGCAAATCCTGTTGGGCCCCATGAGCTTTGACCAAAACAATGCACACCATTTGTCTGCAATTGATTTAACACCAAAGTGACAAGCCGACTTGTATATCGACCGCCACCCTGCGCGGGCGCAAAATAATCCCCTGTTACTGCTTGCAGTGTTTGAATGGCCTTACCAAATGCAGGTAAATCTCGCTCTGCGATCGCAGGCAAGGCCCCCATTAAAACATGACGGCTGAGCAATGCAGCTGATACCTCTGGAAATAATGGTAAGTTTTGAAAGGCGCTTAATTCTTCATTGCCGTGAACGCCCGCATGCCCCTTATCGAATATCAACAAAATAGGCCAATCTTCTGGAAACTCAGCACGGGCAATTACTGGCGGCACAAGAGACGCTGATGCACGACCCCCATCGACAATTAAACCGCCTTTAGCAAACGTTCCAAGTCCAACACCCGATCTTGTGCCGCGCTGGCTCAATACGGCAATCTCGTTCACGGTTAAATCACGCTGATACAGGGCATTCATCGCCATACCCACGGCCAAGGATAACTGTGTACCAGAACCCAAGCCAGAATGCTCGGGAATGACTTGATCTAATTCAATATGGACACCACCATCAATTTTTAAGTGGCTAGCCACTTGCTGTGCAATCTCAATGGCGCGCTCTGCGCTCTGACCTTCGGCAGAAAATGTTTCGGATGGATTAATCTTTAATGACGTGACTGGCGCCTGCACGCTCACACCAATACTACCGAACTTACGACCTAGACCACCGTTTAGATCAAAGAAGCCCATATGCAAACGAGCAGACGTGGTGACATTAACACTGCAAGGGACAGCACTGATTAAATTTAGCGTATCAACATCTAAATTGGTCATGAAAAGTGGCGCCCAAGTGCTTTTTTTGAAGCCCCCATTGTAGCGCAGACACTTGGTTTTTCCTATGTCTAGGCGTAATGATGATTTCAGTTAACAATCAAAAAATTATAGGATTTAATCACGTTAATTCAACATATCAGTGTATTAAAGAATTAAAATGAACAGATATATAAATCGCTCTATTTTCAAAAGATAAGGTTTTTTCAGATGGCAAATTTCAGCGCTTCGATTTTTGAAGCGGTTACCTGCCCTGCTTGCGGATTACTCTGTGACGATGTTCGCATTTCGCGCGATAGCACTGGCTTGCTTACTGTAAGCGAAAAAGGCTGTGCCAAGAGCGTGAAATTTTTTGAACGTGCCGTTCAAACCTCAAGCCCAAGCATTGCTGGAAAAGCTGTTTCCTTAACTGAGGCCGTGAATAAATCTGCCGAGATTTTACGTACCTCCAATCAACCCCTATTCGCCGGTCTAGGCACCGAAGTACAAGGCATGCGTGGCCTATTAAGCCTCGCTGACAAAGTTGGCGCAACAATAGACCACATGAATGCTTTCAGCAGCTTCCGAAACACATTGGTTTTGCAAAACTCGGGCTGGCAAGTCACTACGCTCACAGAAGTGCGTAACCGCGTTGACCTGCTATTAATTATCGGCACCGATATTGTGAGCCACAATCCACGCTTCTTTGAAAGAAACGTTTGGAACAAAGAGAGCATGTTTGATCAAGACACAAGTTCACGAGAAGTGGTGTATTTGGGCGGTCAAAATATCGACACTTCGGCGGGCATTTCACCCAAAGGCGTTAAGCCGACCGTGCATCCTTGCGACCTGGAACGATTACCAGAGGTTGTTGCCGCTTTGCGAGCGATCATTGCAGGCAAAACATTAGTTGCAAAAGAAATCGCCGGCATTAAAACATCAGACTTAGAAAACTTAAGCGATCGTCTAAAAGCAGCTAAATACAGCGTTGTGACTTGGGTAAGTAGCGATTTAAACTTACCTCATGCAGAACTTACCGTTCAAAACATTACCGAGCTAGTGATTAAACTGAATGCGAAAACGCGCTCATCAGGCTTACCGCTGGGTGGGTCAGAAGGCGACTATAGCGTTAATCAAACTTGCACTTGGACCAGTGGATACCCAGTGCGTAGTCGTTTTGCGCGCAAGCATCCAGAATACGATCCACATCACTTTAGCGCGGAACAATTGCTAAAAAATGACGAAGCAGATGCTTTGCTTTGGGTAAGTGAATTTAACCCAGACAAAACACCACCCAATGTGAACATTCCAAAAATCGTGATTGGTCATACCAACATGCACGCAAACGATGCGGATGTATTTATTCCAGTCAGCACCGCGGGCATCGACCACACAGGCACAATGTTCCGTATTGATAGCTCGGTAAGTCTTCCGCTAGGAAAGTTAAGCGAAAGTTCATTGCCAAGTTTGGTTGAAGTGATAACCGCAATTGAAGCAGCGCTATAAAAGAATACCAAGAGAGCTCAACCATGTTGATTAAATTAAGCGGCGGCAAAGTTTACGACCCCGCCCATCAAGTTGATGGGAAAGTGATGGATATTTACATCCGCGATGGGCGAATTGTAAGCCGCCCACGTGATGATGAAACCATCGATCAAACCTACAACTTAAACGGCAAAGTGGTGATGGCTGGCGCGATTGATATGCATACCCATATTGGCGGCGGCAAAGTGAATATTGCCCGCATGATGTTGCCAGAGGACCATCGCGCAGATCCAACTCAGCATAGCGCATTGTGCCGCTCTGGTTGTGGTCATGCCGCACCATCAACATTTACCACAGGTTATCGTTATGCAGAGATGGGCTATACCGCGGCATTTGAGCCCGCGCTATCTCCTGTGAATGCGCGCCAATCACATTTGGAAATGGGCGACACCCCTATCATCGATAAAGGCGGTTACGCCATGATAGGTAGCGATGATTACTTCTTGCGCATGTTAGCTGCTAAGAAAGATCAAAACGCGATTAACGATTACGTCGCTTGGATTATGCATGCCTCACAAGCCATTGGCATCAAAGTGGTCAATCCTGGCGGCATTAGCGCGTTCAAGTTCAATCAACGTGCATTAGATTTGGACGAGCAAAACTCGCATTATCAAGTTACCCCACGTGAGGTATTAAAGGCTTTATCTCGTGCCGTTCATGAGCTAGGCGTGCCACACCCATTGCATGTTCATGGCAACAATTTGGGCGTGCCAGGCAACATGGAAACCACCCTAAAAACGATGGGCGCCTCTGAAGGCTATCCGCTCCATTTAACGCATATTCAATTTCACAGCTATGGTACTGAAGGCGACCGTAAGTTTTCATCGGGTGCCGCGCAAATCGCTGAGGCGATTAACAAGAACAAACATATCTCAGCCGACGTTGGTCAGATTCTATTTAACCAAACCGTCACTGCCTCTGGCGACAATATGCGCCAATTCGCCAACTCCACGCTAGGCTCACCGCGCAAATCGGTGATTATGGATATCGAATGTGATTCTGGCTGTGGCGTAGTGCCGTTCAAATATAAAGACCAAAACTTTGTGAATGCATTGCAATGGGCAATCGGCCTTGAGATTTTCTTACTGACCGACGATCCATGGCGTGTTTTCTTAACCACTGACCATCCAAATGGCGCGCCATTTACCAGCTATCCGCATCTCATCAAGTTACTGATGGATAAAACCTTCCGCAACGACATGTTCACAAAACTTAATTTAGATGCGCAAGCCATGAGTACATTAACCAGCATCGACCGCGAATACAGCTTGTACGATATTGCGATTATGACGCGTGCTGGCGCAGCTAAACTGGTTGGCTTGCATGACAGAGGCCATCTAGGCGTTGGCGCAGGTGCAGACATTACTGTTTACACAGACAACCCTGACCGAGAGAAAATGTTCGAAAAGCCTGATTACGTCTTTAAAGACGGTCAACTTGTCGTTAAAGATGGCCAGGTAGTAAAAGTCACCTGGGGCCATACGCATACAGTCAAGCCAGAATTTGACCGAGGCATTGAAAAAGACATTAAGAAGTATTTTGATACTTACCACACCATGAACATGGAAAACTTCAAAGTGAGTAGTGATGAAATTGCAGAAGGTGGACGAGGCGGCATCGTCGTGCAAGCCTGTGAAGGTCGCAGGGAGAAATCACTATGATCATTAATGGCGTACAAATAGATGACACCTTTGCCGAAGCTTTTAACATGCGCGGCACGCGCGTGATTATCACAGCACAAAATCACAAATGGGCTTACAACGCGGCAAACGCAATGACGGGCTTTGCAACGTCAGTCATTGGCTGCGGCGTTGAGGCTGGCATTGAGCGCGAGCTCAGTCCAGAAGAGACTCCTGACGGACGTCCTGGCGTTGCGATTTTAATGTTTGCGATGGGTAGCGCTGTGCTGATGAAGCAACTTGAAAACCGCATGGGACAAACCATCCTGACCTGCCCTACTGCCGCCGCATTCTCAGGCATTGATGGCAATGAGCGCATCAATCTCGGCAAGAACTTACGTTTCTTTGGGGATGGGTTTCAAACCTCGAAACAATTTGGGGGTAAGCGGTTTTGGCGTGTCCCAGTGATGGACGGCGAATTTATTACCGAAGACACCACAGGCATGGTGCGGGCCGTTGGCGGTGGCAACTTCTTAGTGCTAGCAACATCACAGCCGCAAGCCTTGGCCGCATGTGAGGCAGCGATTGAGGCCATGAGAAAAATCCCGAATGTCATCATGCCCTTCCCTGGGGGCGTCGTGCGCTCTGGTTCCAAGGTGGGCTCTAAATACAAAACCATGTTCGCCTCCACCAACGATGCCTTCTGCCCAACGCTAAAAGGAATCACCAATACACAACTCTCTGAAGATATTGAATCCGTGATGGAGATCGTCATTGATGGCTTAACCGATGCTGACATACGCAAAGCCACTTATGTCGGCATTAAAGCCGCTTGCGAGCTTGGTGCTGAGAATGGGATTAAGCGCATCTCTGCAGGCAATTACGGCGGAAAATTAGGCCAGTTCCAGTTTGACCTGCGCGACATCATGAACGACAAAAGTTTAAGCGGAGAATCAGCATGAGCGCTTTAACCTTTACCCTTGAAAAAGACTTAATACAAAAACTTGATGTCTCGCCACTGACGCCAAATTTATTGGCTGACAAAACCCATTCTGAAATTGCATCCACTTTGCTTTGGTATGGCAAACAACAAATCACGGCGGACGAAGCTTTTGAAATTACTGGCAGTGACACAAACAACATCGTGTTTGATAAAAGCACAACCAAAATTGATTACATTGGTAGCGACTTAAAAACAGGAAAAATCACTGTAAATGGCGATGCTGGGGCGTTTTTAGCTTTCAATATGTCTAGCGGTAACATCACTGTGAACGGCAATGTTGCCGATTTTGCAGCGAGTGGCATGGCAGGTGGGTTGCTGGAAATCAATGGCAATGCAGGCGACTACCTTGGTGCTGCAATTGTTGGTGAGCGCAAAGGGATGAAAGGCGGCATTGTGATTGTGAAAGGCAATGCGGGTGAACGCACTGGTGACCAAATGCGCCGGGGCATTATCCTCATTGAGGGCAACGTCGCCAGCTATTGCGCTAGCCGTATGCTGGCCGGCACAATTGGCGTGCTAGGTAACGTTGGTGAATATGTGGGCTATGGTATGCGCCGTGGCACCCTACTCCTCACCAAAACACCCAACCTACATGCCACCATCCAAGATTGCGGCACGCATACCCTGCCATTTTTAAGCTTAATGTTTAAATCGTTTAGCGGCTTACCAAGTAAGTTTGCACAGATGAATCAAAGCCGTGCACGGCGCTTTGCTGGAGATATTGGCAATGATGGCAAGGGTGAAATTTTAATTTTGAAATAAGACTCAAGGCCGCAAAAACAAAAGGCGCGTAATGCGCCTATTTTTTACCCAAACCTTTTCAAAATAGCCTCAATTCTTGGTTCTGGCAGGCTCACTAACACCGTGACTCCATCGCCAAAGGCTTTATCCAACAGCACGCCATCAATTTTAGCGAGCTCCCGGGTGAAGTAGTCTAGCTCCTTATAATCCAGCTTCAACTGCAATTGCTTCATTTCAACGTAAGGCACAATGGTTGCATCTTCAATCGCCAAACGTCCTGTACCGCCATAAGCTCTGGCCAAACCACCCGTCCCTAAGTTGATGCCGCCGTAATAACGAATCACGCCGACGCACACATTGATTAAATCACGTCCTTCAAGAAACTGAAGGATAGGCTTACCCGCCGTTCCAGACGGCTCACCCGCATCGCTAAAACGCTGAACAATACCCTGCTCCGTTTTTAAACGAAAGGCATAAGCCAAATGATGTGCACTTTGATGTTGACTAGCAAGTTTACGCAAACAAACGCCAACCGCACGCTCATCCGCACAGTACTCGGCGACAGCTATAAAGCGTGATTTATTGACTGTGTATTCGGCAAAGCCAGCTTTAGTGATTTTTAACAAAGGACAACCTAAAGAATAGAACTAGATATCGCCTTTTCTGGCCTTATCAATAATTTGAATTAAGGTGCTTTCCAACTCTTGTGCTGCTTTTTGAGCGCGCGGCGTTGGATTTTTAATGCTCTTCAAATCGTAAGTGGGTCTATCAATCGCCAAGTAAAGCTGACCTTTTTGCTCAAAAATCCCAATGCGGCAAGGCGCAAATACGACGAACTCTGGGTGGTCGAGCATGATTTCAGCCCCCATCCCCAAATTACAAAATGCATGAACCTCCAGCACGCCTTCTGGTGCCTGACCGCGTTGCTTCATGTGCTCGCCAATTGGGAAATTAGCGGGATTCACAAAGTTCATGCCCTCAGAAATCACTTTAAGGCTAGTCATGACATCGTCATAACTGACATTAGGCTCAACCGACACCACATAGATAGCTTTGCTGTAATCAACAGGCGGAAGTGGTTCTGCGGAAAACGCCGAAAAAGAGCTAAAGAGGAGAGTAAAAATGAGGAATGTTTTATTCATGCCGCATTATGACATTAGATAACTTGAAAACGCGAGCATGAAGGGCAAACTAAAAAAGCTAGACTTACAGAAATATTTAATTAATCAAATTGGGTTTGTTTTGGAAAATGGCATGTTTTTACGGCTAGTTAATACAAAAAATATCGCTGTCAGCCAATAGCAGTCTTTGATTCCAAAGGTTTGGCTTTGTTTTTTCTAGCAAACTATTTTTGAGAACTCTCCAAATGAGAATTAGTCCGTTTTGTAAATTGATACTTTTTGCGGTGTAGCTACTTAATCAGCCATCTAGTGCCCAATAAAGTTTATAATTTCAACCGTCCCAAACATTGGATCTATAGCCTGTGAAAACAACCGCAGAACGCGTTAAGCATATGATGGAAGCACTCAACATAAACAACCAAACTGAGTTTGGTAACTTGTGTGGCGCATCTCGCAGCGTGGTAAACCAATGGTTAGCTGGATCAATTAAGTATGTTGATGCTAGGTATGCATTCAAACTTGAAGACTCTACCCCCTTCACTGCCCGCTGGATTATTCTCGGCGAGGGCAATCCCAAGAAGTAATTAAATAAATTGATATCCTCTAAAGGCCACGCCAGTCGTGGCTTTTTTATTGACTACAGCTCCTCTAAATATCATTCCAAATAAAATAATGTTAAGTTTGCTTGACATGTATGTTAAGAAAACTTAACATTGGCTCGTCAATTAACTTTCATAACCAAGGAGAACGAGATGGGAAAGAATCGTGCAAGGAATTACGAGTGGGCAACGGTGGAGTATGAACAGGGTTCGTATGATGTATGTGTCTGTATGGTGTTTGAACAGGTGGATGAGATCAGACCTGTGGATAGTGAGATCAATATTATTGAGCTCATGGATAGAAAGAGTATTGAGTGGATGTATGAGAAGGCCATGGAAGAGATTCATGCGAATTTAAATCCACCCCACTTCAAGGATATGTCACGGATGGAGTATCTGATTGATGAAGGGATTGAAGGTCCGGTGATGGACAACAAGACAGCTTGAGGCAGAGGGATTGAATGATGCATTACACAGAGCTTAGGAAGATTAACGTCAATGACTATATCGAGCGTAAGAACGGCTTAGCTTATCTGTCATGGTCTTGGGCAGTGGATCAGTTATTACAGTTAGATGAGAGTGCTTCATGGGAGTATGCAGAGCCTAAGGTGTTTGGAGAGACCATGATGGTGTTCTGTACGGTGCATGCCTTTGGTAAATCTAGAACAGCACAGTTACCTGTGATGGACTTTAGAAACAAAGCCATTCATAACCCAGATGCGTTCTCAGTGAATACAGCCATGCAAAGATGCTTAGCGAAAGCAATATCACTCCATGGATTAGGCATGTATATCTATGCAGGAGAAGACCTACCGATGGTAGAGATGAAAGAAGAGATCTCAAAGAAAGAATTAGAAGCGCCCAAGCAATCGATCACACCAACGTCAAGCGCACTAGAAGCCTTTAACACGGATGAAAAAGACTTGCTTGCCAGAATCGCAGAGGAAGTCACAGAGCTCGTACAACTAGAAGAACTAAGACTCGCGCATGAGCGCTGCGAACAGCTCTCGAACGATGAGAAGGTCGCGCTATGGAGCTTGCTTGATAGCAGGACGAGGTCGGCATTGAAGAAGTATAAATCCGAAAGTAAAGGTTAGAAAAAAACCGACTAAAAAGTCGGCTTTTTTTCATAAAATGCTATTCAATTACTCTTTTGCAGCACGTTTACGCTCATGCTCAAGCAAGTAACGTTTACGGATACGAATAGATTTAGGTGTTAATTCCACCAACTCGTCGTCATCGATAAACTCAACTGCTGACTCAAGCGTTAACTGAACCGCTGGCACCAAACGCACCGCTTCATCTGTACCTGAAGCACGAACGTTGGTTAATTGCTTACCTTTCACAGGGTTTACAATCAGATCGTTTTCGCGACTGTGGATACCAATCACCATACCTTCGTATAGCTTATCACCTGGCACTGAGAACATACGACCGCGGTCTTGCAATTTCCACAACGCATAAGCCAC
>Ga0214164_1000307_pt1 | contig 32882 bp, 32 predicted proteins | sample TroBogepilimnion_13_FD_153003 | JGI IMG/M metagenome (GOLD analysis project Ga0214164, IMG submission 153003) | Freshwater microbial communities from Trout Bog Lake, WI - Practice 03JUN2009 epilimnion v4 | ecosystem: Environmental > Aquatic > Freshwater > Lake > Epilimnion/Euphotic zone ...
CAGTATGGTAGCGCGCCGCCTGCGGGCAATAGCCACAATCCTCTGGACAGCCGCCGGTTTTAATGGAAACTAAGGTGGCTAACTCGATATCACCTGCAGGGAAATAGGTGCGGTGAGTTTCTTGCGCTCGCCAAAGCAGCTGATTAAAAGGCATACTAAAAAGTGCTGCAACAGCTTCTAAGCTCCAAGTCTCTGCCTTCTCAACCGCATTACGTGCTGAAACAGCAGCAATTGCCGATTTCTTCTGCAATTGAATGAATGGTTTTGTACTGGTTTGGACTTGGGTCATCGCGTTCTATCTTCTATTTTACTGCCTATCACTATCTCTCATCATGGCATTGAGCCTATATAAAGGGCCCATTACACAACCGACAAAAAAAGAAAAACTAGTGTTCAAATATCCCTTATGACAAATACCACTAGCGATGCGGCCTGGGTAAAGCGAAGTCTTTCAGCAGTTTGGCACCCTTGCACGCAAATGAAGCAGCATGAATTATTTCCTCTAGTAGCCATTACCCATGGAAAAGGGCCTTGGCTTTATGATGCAAATAATAACGCTATTTTAGACGCGATTAGTTCTTGGTGGACGAATCTTTTCGGTCATGCGAATGCCCAAATTAATCAGGCAATTCAAACGCAATTAGCAAAAATTGAGCATGTGATGTTAGCGGGTTTTACCCACCCACCCGTGGTCGAATTATCGGAAAAACTGAGTGCCTTAACCCACGGAAATTTAGGCCATGCTTTTTATGCTTCGGACGGGGCCTCAGCAGTTGAAATTGCCCTCAAAATGAGTCATCATTTTTGGCGCATTACTGGGCAACCTAAAAAACGTCAATTTGTCTGCTTAGCTAATGGCTATCATGGTGAAACTTTAGGCGCACTTGCCGTGACTGATGTCGCCATTTTTAGACAAGCCTATGGTGATTTATTACAAACCGTCCATACCGTGATGTCGCCAGACTTACGCCAAGCACTGCCAGGCGAAACTGCTGCTGAGCTAACCCAACGTGCGGTTGCAGATGTAGCGCAATTATTTGCGCGTGAACATGAGCAAATTGCTGCCTTCATTGTCGAACCGTTAGTGCAATGTGCTGGTCAAATGGCAATGTATTCACCAAGTTATTTACAGCAAATTCGGCAGCTCTGTGAGCGCTACTCAATTCATTTAATTGCCGATGAAATTGCGGTGGGGTGTGGTCGTACTGGACTTTTTTTTGCCTGTGAACATGCGGGTATTTGGCCTGATTTTTTAACGCTTTCAAAAGGCATTAGCGGTGGCTACTTACCCCTCTCCCTGTCGCTAACGACGGACACAATTTACCAAGCTTTTTATCGCGATGACGTACGGGAAGGATTTTTACATTCTCATTCCTATACTGGGAATCCGCTAGCTTGTGCAGCCGCTTTAGCTAGTTTGGCTATTTTTTCTAGCGAGCAAGTGCTCGAAAAAAATCTTGGGCGTGCACGAGATTTAAATCAGGCTTTTGCATGGGCCAAGATAGATGAGCGCTTCGAGCACTTTCGTCAACAAGGCATGATCTTGGCATTTGATGTCAAAAATACTGCACTACATGCGGCTGCATTAACAACCCCGTTTGCTGCGCAATTATTTCAACAAGGCTTGCAAGCTGGGGTGCTAGTGCGGCCAATAGGCAATACTATTTATGTGATGCCACCCTATATACTTAGCGCAGAAGAAACCGAGTTGATGTCTAGCAAAATTCGCAGTGCTGTTGATAAAACACTCGCTACCGGCAAACCGACTTAATATGCACGCCCTCAAAAAAGCCCAAGCCCGCCTCGCTGCGCTTGAGCAAAATCTTTTAAAGCGAAGCTTGCGCACCTCTGCTTCGCCGTGCACTCCTCATCCCACGGTAGATGGCTTTACCCTAAAGGCGTTTTGCAGCAATGATTATTTGGGGTTCGCTAACCATCCGGACTTAATTACTGCCTTGGCTGAAGGTGCCAAACTTTATGGCGCTGGAAGTGGCGCTTCTCATTTAATTAGTGGACACAGTATTGCCCATGCAAAACTAGAGGAGGCATTAGCAAGCTTGCAAGCGCCCTTTATTCCGCATTCACGCACCTTGTTTTTTTGTACTGGATATTTAGCCAACCTGAGTGCTATTACTGCTTTAGCTAGCTTAGACAATGAATCTGCGAGTAGCTCAACGACAATTTATTCGGGCATGCTCAATCACGCGTCGCTCATTGATGGGGTACGCTTAGCCACAGCCCAAACCAAAGCGCATACCGTAATTTTTGATCATCATGATCTGCTCGACCTAGAGCATAAGTTATCAAGCGATACCGCTGCACTCAAACTGATCGTGACCGACGGGGTCTTTAGTATGGATGGCGACTTAGCGCCGGTAACTGAATTACTTGCCTTAGCTGAGCGATATGATGCCCTCCTGATCGTCGATGATGCCCATGGCTTTGGCGTCCTGGGAGAAAACGGCTGCGGAATTTTAGAAGCGCTACAACTCCATTCGGAGCGACTTATTTATATTGGCACCCTCGGCAAAGCAGCCGGTATTAGTGGTGCGTTCATCTGTGGCGAAGCGACCTTAATTGAATATATTTTGCAAAAAGCCCGTCCTTATATTTATAGTACCGCGACCCCGCCGGCGATCGCGCATGCATTGCTACGTAGTCTGCAACTGATTACCTCTGCTGAAGGTAAACAGCGACGTCAGCAGCTTGGTCATTTAATTGCTACTTGGCAAACAGACATGGTTTTTTCATGCTGGCAAAAAATGTCTTCTACTACTGCCATTCAACCGATTATTTTGGGTGAAAATAAAATCGCATTGGCAGTAGCCCAGCACTTAACTGATGCTGGCTATTGGATTCCGGCGATTAGGCCACCAACCGTTCCGGCTGGTAGTGCCAGACTACGTGTAACTTTTTCTGCAAGTCACACGATTGCGGAAGTACGAGAACTCATCAGCACCCTCCAGGAAATTGAATTGACAGTATTAGCAAGCAATGGGTAATAAAATAAATTGTCATTACTTTGTTACTGGCACCGATACTGAAATCGGTAAAACGCTAGTCGCTGGTGCGTTGATTTTGCTCTTGCGGGAACATTTTGAACGCGTTGCGGGTTTTAAGCCAGTTGCTGCGGGAATGTATCGGAATGCCAATGATCAATTGGTAAATGAGGATATCGAAACCCTGATGCTTGCCTCAGGCCTCTCCATCCCAGCAGCCAAAATATGCGCATATCAGTTGGAGCAAGCTGTGGCTCCACATTTAGCAGCAGCGCAAATGGGTATTGAACTAAAGTGCGATGTCATGCTAGGCGCCTATCAACAGTTAAGCCAACAAGTTGAGGCGGTGATCGTTGAGGGTGCTGGTGGTTTTTTGGTGCCATTGAACAGCGCAATGAATTTGGCTGATCTGGTCGACTTGCTAGATATACCCGTAATCCTAGTAGTTGGCATGCGGCTGGGTTGCCTTAATCATGCCTTGCTTACCATAACAGCAATTGAACAACGTGGTCTTAAGCTGGCAGGCTGGGTTGCAAACTGCTTAAATCCGCAGATGCCTCTTTTAGCAGAAAATATTCATAGCCTACAGGAACGTATTACTGCTCCGCTCCTAGGCGTGATTGATGGTTTACCACCTGAGCTACAAAAATACGGGAATAACCCTTATTCCTTATCTGCCTTAGAGTTTGCTAAAAAATCCCTCAAACTACCCTAAATAATTCAAAAAAGGAGCTAAAAGAGCATTGTCCTGCACTTTCGGCTAATATGAATCCATGCAACTACTTCCCGAAATCCTTGCTTCCACTGATGAGATTCAGGTCATCCGCCGTAATATTCATGCCCACCCTGAACTCCGTTATGAAGAAAAGCTCACTGCCGATTTAGTTGCTGAGGCACTTTCCAGCTGGGGCATTCCGATTGTTCGCGGAATGGGTAAAACTGGGGTCGTGGGTCGCTTAGATGGAACGCTTGGGCCTGGCAAGATGATTGGCCTACGCGCCGATATGGATGCCTTACCCCTGCAAGAACACAATACCTTTGCCCATGCCTCGCGTCACGCCGGCAAGATGCATGCTTGTGGTCATGATGGTCATACTGCAATGCTCTTGGGTGCAGCTCAATATTTATCGAATCATCGCGACTTTAAGGGTAGTGTCATTTTCATTTTTCAGCCCGCCGAAGAAGGGGGTGGTGGTGCTCGTGAAATGATTAAAGATGGTCTCTTTAAACAATTTCCATGTGATGCTGTTTTTGGTTTACATAACTGGCCCGGTATTCCTGTCGGTGATTTTGGTGTCACTGTGGGACCCATGATGGCATCGAGTAATGCCTTTCAAATCACTATTAAGGGTCGCGGTGGGCATGCCGCTTTGCCACACAATAGTGCCGACCCAGTAATTGCAGGCGTTAATGTCGTGCAAGCCTTACAAAGTATTATTACGCGCAACAAGCGGCCAGTAGATGCTGCAGTCTTATCGATCACCCAATTTCATGCAGGTGAAACGAGCAATGTGATTCCTGATAGCGCTTTTATTGGCGGCACGGTACGCACCTTTACGCTAGAAGTGCTTGATCTGATTGAAACCCGGCTCCGTGAAATTACCCATGGTGTCGCAGGCGCCTTTGATTGCTCTGCTGAAATTGAATTTATCCGTAGCTATCCCCCACTCATCAATCATCAGCAAGAAGTTGATTTTGCGGTCAGTGTGATCACCGATTTGGTTGGGGCAGGGCACGTCGATACACAAATTGATCCAACGATGGGTGCAGAAGATTTTGCTTTTATGGTCTTAGAAAAGCCTGGTTGCTATGTATTCCTGGGCAATGGCGACGGCGATCATCGGGCAGTTGGTCATGGTATGGGACCGTGCCAATTACATAATCCCTCTTATGATTTTAACGACGCCCTCATTCCTGTTGGGGTTAGTTACTGGGTTAAGCTAGCACAACGATTTTTGGCTTAACGGGGCAATAGAAGCCAAGCTTGACCTGCTTGTTTCATGCGTCCGGCGAGCTCGCCTGCCGCCTCACCGCTACCCCAATAATAATCTGCCCGTACTGCGCCGACAATTGCGGTACCCGTATCTTGCGCCATCACTAAGCGTTGCAGTATTTGTGTACTTGAAGGACGCGTAGTCGATAAGAACACTGGGGCTCCAAGTGGTAATGAGCGTAGATCAACTGCAATACTGCGCTCCGCTGTGAGCGGAACTCCTAAGGCGCCAATTGGACCGAGATCGGCAGCCACATTACTCGGTAAAATTTTAAAAAATACAAAACGTGGGTTAGCATTTAACATTTCCTCAACTCGATTGGGATTGTTCCGCGCCCATTGTTGAATGCCCTGCATCGTCGCTTCACTACGCGTAATGTAACCTTGATTCAATAGCCACTGGGCAAATGATTTGAAGGGGTGATCATTAGTGCCAGCAAAACCTAAACGCAATACTTGACCATCATTTAAACGAATCTTGCCCGAACCTTGGATCTGCATAAATGCGGCGGCTACTGGATCATGCACCCATACCAGCTCGCTACCTGTTAAGCTGTTTGCACTCATTAATTGGGCCCGTGTGGGCGCTGGATTGGGTTTGACCTTCTCCCAGGCTTTTGGATAGGCATATAAAGGCACAGAAAATACGGATGTACGCTGGCGCGAACCATTTATGACGGGCTCGTAATAACCCGTGACCAAACCAGAATTATTGTTATTACTTAAGGTAGAAGTTTCATATGCTTGAAAATTTGTTTCAAAATAACGTCGAATTGCGCCCCCGTCTTCAGCAGCAATACCGTTGACCTTCGCGCAGACTTGAGCCCACTGCACTTCACTTTTACGCTTTCTTAAAGCCTCACAGCTTTTTAACCACGCTGGCCATGCCTGGGTTAAATCATCGGTCTGCCAACCACTTATTTGCTGCCAATCAACCGCCCTAAAGCCCGTGATTGCTGAGGTATACGGGGCATTACCCAAATTAGAAGTTGTGCTTTTGTTAGCGGGTATCTGGTTATTTGCTGTGCGCGTGGGTGGTGCTGAACAAGATGTTAATAATAGGATGCTAGTACAGGCTAAGATACTTAGGAAACTGGAAACTACTATGCTCGCGAATTTATTTGATACATACCCTTCTTTATTATTTCTGCTCGAGGCATTACTTGCCCTGGGCCTTTTGTTATTCATTGTTTTTTGGACTGGCTCTGGGCGCAAAGACTAAGCCCCAACTTAATGCAAAGTTCTGGGCATCACTAGCGCAAACTCAGGAATAGGCGCCTGAAAAAACTGGGCCTCCTCGGTAACGCAGAAATACTCTCCACGCATCGTACCTGCGGGGGTCGGCAAAGTAGCCCAACTGGTGTATTCAAACTGTTCGCCAGCACGTAATAGGGGTTGCTGGCCAACTACACCCAGGCCCCGTACTTCCTGAACATCACTATCGCCGTCGGTAATGAACCAATGGCGTGCAATCAGTTGTACACTGGTTTGGCCACTATTTCGAATCGTAATGGTATAGGCAAAGGCAAATTGCCGATTATCTGGGTCGGACTGTTCTGGCAAATACTGGGTTCGCACCGTAATACTGATTTCATGTGACTTCATGCACGAATTCTGCTCTATCCTTGGGCCAACTGCAAGCTAGAATCTAGGGATGGCTAGTCAAAATACCTCCCTTGTCATTGCCCCGTCAATTTTATCGGCTGATTTTGCCTGTCTCGGCACTGAGGTTCAGGCGGTTTTGAAGGCTGGTGCCGATTGGATTCACTTTGACGTGATGGACAACCACTTTGTGCCTAATTTAACTATTGGCCCTTTAGTTTGTGAGGCTATTCGTCCTCACGTCCACAAAGATGGGCGCCCTGCCATGATTGATGTACACCTCATGATCGAACCAGTTGAGCGCATTATTCCTGACTTTGCCAAAGCGGGAGCAAATCTGATTAGCTTTCATCCTGAAGCTAGTAAGGATGTGGCAAAAACGCTGCAATTGATTCGGGCTAATGGCTGTCAAGCTGGCTTAGTACTGAATCCAGCAACCCCCATTGAAGTGCTCTCGTCATACCTAGAGCTAGTTGACTTGGTGTTGCTGATGTCGGTTAATCCCGGTTTTGGCGGTCAGGCATTTATTCCCAGTACGCTGGAAAAAATTAGGCAGGTACGGCAGTTGCTTGATATTCACTGCGCTCAAACTGGCCAAGAGATTCGACTCGAGGTGGATGGTGGCATTAAAGTCGATAACATCGGGGCAATTGCCGCTGCAGGCGCCAATACATTTGTTGCTGGCTCGGCTATTTTTGGACAAGCAAACTACGCCGAGATTATTGCGACCATGCGGAGCGAATGCGCGCAAGCGCTGGGTCAGACCTAATGCAAAAAGCAGAATTTTTGGCCCTAGCGCAAGCAGGTTTTAATCGTATTCCAGTCATTCAAGAAGTGCTTGCCGATTTAGAAACGCCAGTATCTCTCTATCTTAAACTGACGCAAGCCTGTGGACAAAAAAATTCTTACCTCTTAGAGTCTGTGATTGGCGGCGAACGCTTTGGGCGCTTCTCTTTCATCGGCTTGCCCGCAAAAACCTTGCTTAAAACAGTAGGTACTCCGCAAAAACCGCTCACCCAAATTATTACTAATGACGTCGTGGTGGAAACGAATCATGACAACCCCTTAGATTTTATCGATGCCTATTTCAAGCGTTTTAAGGTTGCCTTAAAGCCAGGCTTACCGCGATTTTGTGGTGGCTTAGCGGGTTATTTTGCTTATGATACGGTCCGCTATATTGAGCCCCGTTTAGCGCAACACGATTTACCTGATGAATTGGCCTTACCTGATATTCAATTATTACTTACTGAAGAATTGGCTGTTATCGATAATGTACTCGGCCAAATTTATCTCATTGTTTATGCGGATCCCACCCAAACTGATGCCCTGACTCAGGCCAAAAATCGCTTACATGAATTACGCGCTCTTCTCGATCAACCCATTACTTTGCAGCCATCAGAACCAAGCAAGCAAACCGAATTAATCCGCAAATTTAAACAAGCTGATTTTGAAGCTGCAATTAGTAAAACGAAAGAGTACATCTTGGCAGGCGACTGTATGCAAGTCGTGATCGGGCAACGTATTTCGAAGCCCTATACAAATTCACCGCTTGAACTCTACCGCGCACTTCGCTCATTAAATCCATCGCCTTATATGTATTTTTATGATTTTGGCGACTTTCAGGTAGTCGGCTCATCTCCCGAAATACTAGTTCGACAAGAACCCCGCGCCACCCAAAAAATAGTCACCATTCGGCCTTTAGCTGGTACGCGCCCGCGCGGTGCTACACCCGATGAAGACGAGCGGTTAGCACGTGAACTTTTAGCCGACCCGAAAGAAATTGCCGAGCATGTCATGCTCATCGATTTAGCGCGTAATGACGTCGGTCGCATTGCGCAAACTGGCACGGTTAAGGTAACTGACTCCATGGTGATTGAAAAATATTCTCATGTACAGCATATTGTTAGCTCGGTTGAGGGTGCCTTAAAAGAGGGGATGAGTAACATGGACGTACTCCGTGCCACTTTTCCAGCAGGTACTTTATCGGGCGCTCCTAAAATTCGGGCAATGGAAATTATTGATGAAATGGAAATTGTGAAGCGTGGCGTATATGGCGGCGCCGTTGGCTATCTTTCATTTACTGGAGATATGGATGTGGCGATCGCCATTCGTACGGGCATTATTCGCGCTGGCGTTTTGCATTCTCAGGCCGGGGCTGGGGTCGTCGCTGATTCAAATCCAACCTCTGAATGGCGTGAAACTGAAGCCAAAGCGCGCGCTGTATTGATGGCTGCTGATTTAGTCCAAGGGGGTCTTAATGCTCTTGATGATTGATAACTATGATTCGTTTACTTACAACCTAGTGCAATACTTTGCTGAACTTGGGGAAGAGGTGCGCGTAGTCCGTAATGATGAAATTAGCGTCGCTGATATCCCACAAACAGGAGCCAAACGAATTTGCATATCACCTGGGCCATGCAGCCCACATGAGGCTGGTATTTCCGTGGCTACTATTCAAGCCTTTGCCGGCAAAATTCCAATCTTGGGTGTTTGTCTTGGTCACCAAGCCATTGGCGAGGCATTTGGTGGAAATATTATCCGTGCGCAAAAAGTCATGCACGGCAAAACTGACTTAATTCAACATACGGGTGTTGGTGTCTTTAGCGATTTGCCAAATCCATTTACGGTCACGCGCTATCACTCGCTTGCCATTGAGCGCAGTAGCCTACCTGCTTGTTTAGAAATTACTGCTACCTCCGCCGATGGCGAAATTATGGGGGTACGGCATCGCGACTATTTAATTGAGGGTGTGCAATTTCATCCCGAATCTATTTTGTCAGAGCAAGGTCATGCTTTATTAAAAAACTTTTTACGACTTAGCGCTTAACTTATTATTAGTCCTAATGAATTCCCCCTTTACTCCCCAACAAGCAATTCAACGCTGCCTCGATCACGGCGAACTAAGTCACCTAGAAATGCTCACGATGATGCGCTTAATTATGGGTGGTGCGCTTTCACCGGTGCTTACCGCAGGTTTCTTAATTGCCTTGCGCGCTAAACAAGAAACGGTAGGAGAAATTACTGCGGCCGCCGAAGTCATGCGCGAATTTGTCACCCCGGTGACAGTAAGCCCTGCAGATCATTTAGTAGATGTTGTGGGTACGGGTGGCGATGGCGCACAAACTTTTAATATTTCTACAGCAGCGATGTTTGTCGCCTCTGCCGCTGGCGCAAAAATTGCTAAACACGGTAACCGTAGTGTCAGTAGCAAATCGGGAAGCGCCGATGTTCTAGAAGCACTTGGGGTTAATTTACAACTCTCACCAGCGCAAGTCGCGCAATGTATTGAAAAAATAGGTGCTGGCTTTATGTTTGCCCCCAATCACCATCCCGCCATGAAAAATGTGGGTCCAGTTAGAAAAGAACTCGGTGTGCGCACGATTTTTAATATTTTAGGTCCACTGACCAATCCTGCCAATGCAAAACATATGCTGATGGGCGTCTTTCATCCCGAATTAGTTGGTATTCAAACTCGGGTCTTACAAAATCTTGGCATGAAGCATGCCTTAGTAGTTTATGGTCGCGATGGCTTAGATGAAATCTCACTGCAAGGACCAACCCTCATTGGCGAATTAAAAGATGGCCAAGTGCGCGAGTATGAAATTAATCCGCTCGATTTTGGTTTAAAACTAAGTCCTACAAGGGCTTTTCAAGTAACCAACGCCGCCGAATCAAAAGCGATTATCTTGGGTGTTTTAGACCCCACTGCTAGCGCTGATTTTTATGCTGCGCGCGAGATTGTTTGTCTGAATGCTGGAGCTACACTTTATGCAGCAGACTGTGTTCCCGATATCGCCAGTGGTTTAATCTTGGCGCAAAAAATGATTGCTACTGGGGCGGCACAAAATAAGCTGGCTGCTTTTGTAGTTGCCACTCAGAATACTAATTAAGTCTTAGTTCAATTTCTTATGAGCGATATTCTCACTACGATTGTGGCCACTAAACGCCAAGAAGTCCTTGCTGCGCAAGCGCTTGTCTCTCTTGCCCAATTGCAGTCCTTAGTCGACCGACAGCAAAGCAATACGGACTTTAAACCGCGGGGTTTTGCACAAGCAATTGAACGTATGATTTTGACTGGAGGTTTTGCTGTCATTGCCGAAATAAAAAAAGCTAGCCCCAGTAAGGGCGTGCTACGCGAAAGTTTTGATCCCGGTGCAATTGCCAAATCGTATGCAGAACATGGTGCCGCTTGTTTATCGGTTTTAACTGATGTAAATTATTTTCAGGGTTGTTCGGCATATCTTGAGGCTGCAAGAGCTGCCTGTAAGCTGCCCGTCTTACGTAAAGATTTCACCATTGACGTTTATCAAGTCTATGAAGCAAGGGCAATGGGTGCGGATGCCATTTTACTTATTGTGGCAGCGCTTGATCTCAAGCAAATGCAAGCTTTAGAAGCTTGCGCCCTCGCGTTGGGACTCGATGTCTTAGTTGAAGTACACAATCGCGAAGAGCTCGATTTAGCTTTACAACTAAAAACGTCCTTACTTGGAATTAATAATCGCAACTTAAAAACATTTAATGTGTCTTTGCAAACTACACTCGATTTACTTCCTCATATTCCTAGCGACAAGCGCATTGTGACCGAGTCGGGAATTTTACAGCGCTGTGATGTAGAGCTGATGAGGGCCAATCAAGTGAATGCGTTTTTGGTTGGCGAGGCGTTTATGCGCGCGCCCGAACCTGGGCTTGCGCTAAGCCAAATCTTTGCTTAAACGTTAAACAAGAAATTTAATACATCGCCATCTTTGACGACATACTCCTTGCCTTCTGCACGCATTTTACCGGCCTCTTTTGCGCCCGCTTCGCCTTTATATTGAATAAAATCCGCGTAAGAAATTGTTTGTGCACGAATAAAGCCGCGCTCAAAATCTGTATGAATGACGCCTGCCGCTTGTGGCGCAGTGGCGCCCACGGCAATTGTCCAAGCGCGTACCTCTTTCACACCTGCCGTAAAATAGGTTTGTAAGCCCAGCAAAGAATATGCTGCGCGAATAACCCGATCTAAACCCGGCTCACTCATCCCTAAATCAGTCAAAAATTCGGTTTTATCTGCTTCATCTAAATCGGCAATTTCAGCCTCAATTGCTGCGCAAACTGCTACTACTGGCGCGCCCTCTTTAGCAGCATGATTTTTAACTGCATCTAAATAGGGATTATTTTCAAAACCATTTTCTTTCACGTTAGCAACATACATCGTTGGCTTAGCGGTAATTAAACAGAGGGGTTTTAAAAGGGCTTTTTCATCTTCGCTGAATGACAAGCTACGAACTGGTTTAGCTAAGTCGAGTTGCGCCTGTAGTTTAGTCAAAACTGCAACTAAGGCAGCCGCCTCTTTATCGTTGCCCGATTTTGCAGCTTTACTTGAGCGATTAAGGACTTTTTCCACTGTTGCTAAGTCGGATAAGGCTAATTCAGTATCAATCACCTCAATATCTGCAATGGGATCAATCTTGCCGGCGACATGGACCACATTTGCATCGTCAAAACAACGCACGACATGGGTAATAGCATCGGTTTCACGAATATTTGCTAAAAATTGATTACCCAAGCCCTCACCTTTTGAGGCGCCAGCAACAAGACCAGCAATGTCCACAAATTCCACCACTGCGGGCAGGATACGTTCTGGCAAAACTATGGCCGCCAAGCCTTGTAAGCGGGTATCGGGCACCTCCACAATGCCAACATTGGGCTCGATAGTGCAAAAAGGATAATTTTCTGCCGCAATACCTGCTTTAGTAAGGGCATTAAATAAGGTTGATTTGCCGACATTAGGCAGGCCGACGATGCCACATTTTAAAGACATTAGGCTATTGTAAAGGGGCTTTTTCGCTATCATCAGTACATGAGCTCATTACCACCCTCTTTTAAACCACATCAATTTGATATTGCGGTGGTTGGTGCTGGGCTAATTGGTAAAGCAACTGCCCTTGGATTAGCCCAGCTGGGGCTCTCTACCGTGCATATTGCACCCAATCTTTCCCAGTCAAGTGCTACCCCAGCGGCAGGCCAATGGAGCCAACGAATTTATGCTTTTTCTGCCAGCACTCAAGCCCTCCTAAAAAAAATTCAAATATGGGATGCGCTTGATTTAAGCCGTTTTCAAGTCGTTCGGGATATGCGTATTTTTGGTGATCGGCATGGGCCCCAAGATCAATTGCATTTTTCAGCCTTTGAAGCTGGTACAGCGCAGCTAGCTTGGATCGGTGAAGCAAGCTTAATTGAGCAAACCTTAGATCAGGCTAGCCGCTTTCAAAACAAACTTGAACAGCTCGATGCCACTGTCACGCAAATTACATTTGCAGAGACCGAAGCTAAATTGGCCCTTGATAACCAACTGGAAATCCGGGCTAAACTGGTCATTGGCGCAGATGGTGCTCATTCGAGCATCCGCGAATTTGCTGGCATTGCTGCCCAATACGAGAATTACCAACAAAGCGCCGTGGTCGCCAATTGGTATAGCGATTTGCCCCACCTCGAAACTGCCAATCAATGGTTTTTAGAAGGCGGCGATATTCTGGCAATGTTACCGCTACCCGGCAAGCAAGTGTCGATGGTTTGGTCTACCTCACCTGAAAATGCCGCTGCCTTATTAAAGCTCAATGAGGACGAATGGCAGGGGCGCTTTGCTGAATTAGCCCAGGGTGCGGTGCACGCTACCCTAGGAAATTTGCGTTTTAATTCTGCGCCGGCAGCCTTCCCCTTAAGTAAAGTTCGGGCTACGCGATTAATTGGACCAGCGCAAAATCCCCAAGTCATCTTAGTCGGCGATGCCGCGCATGTAATGCATCCCTTAGCAGGGCAGGGCCTTAACCTGGGCTTACGTGATGTCGCTACGCTCTTGCAAGTACTCGAAAATCGCGAGTCTTTTCGTCTTATTAATGATCCGCTATTATTGCGACGCTATGAACGCGAGCGTCAAGGCGATACTAGCGCCCTCCTTTGGGTTACCGATCGTTTGAAAAAATTATTTGGCGCCCAAAGTGCTTTCGAGCAAGGTTTGCGCAATTGGGGTCTCGGCTTAGTCAATCGAAGTCATCTATTAAAACGCCGCTTAATTCATCAGGCATTAGGAGAAAATCATTTTGAATAAAACTATTACTACGCAATTTCGACGTATTTGTTATTGTCCAATCCTGCTCTTACTAGCAATATCCCAAGTGAACGCGCAAAGTACTCCCGTTAAGACAACTGCACCGGTAGTGAGCGCAGCCCCAAGTGTCGTTATTACTCCTGGTAACGTCGAACGCACAATTAAAACTGAATTACAAAAAAAAATAGGCGCGTCTGCCAATGTGAAAGGGGTGGTTCCCACCCCAATAGCGGGAATTTATGAGGTTCAGGTGGGTAACGAAATTATCTATACCGATGCCACAGCAAAATACTTGATTCAGGGTAATTTGATTGAATTAGCCAGCGGTAAAAATTTAACTGAAGTACGTCAATCTGATTTGAATCGCATTCGCTGGGCAGATCTTTTGCCTAGCAATGCCTTAAAGGATGTACGGGGCAATGGCAGTAGACAACTAGCAATTTTCGCCGATCCCAATTGTGGCTACTGTAAGCGGCTTGAAAAAGCCCTGCAACCCCTCGATAACATCACCATCTATACCTACCTAATACCTATTCTCTCGCCTGACTCAACCCAAAAATCAAAACAGATTTGGTGCGCTACCGATCCCTTAAAAGCTTGGCATGATTGGATGATTAACGGTATTTCGCCAACCGGTAAAGCAGATTGCGTAAACCCAATTGAAAAAAACCAAGCGCTGGCGAAAACCTATTCGATTACGGGGACACCAACCTTATTTTTTACCGACGGTAGTCGCATTCCTGGGGCAGCACAAGTAAGCGATATCGAGAAAAAATTAGCCTCCTTAAAATAAGTTAACACCGAGCTGCCATGTCGACCTCATCCCTACGCCCAGCTTTAAATGCAGATGACCCTTTTGCAATTGAATACACTATTTGGCCGGCCGATCTTGTTGGGCATCGCTATCATGTTAATTTATGCATTCTTAATCCCCATCCTGAGGGGCAAATTTTGCAAATGCCCGCATGGATTCCAGGTAGCTATCTGATCCGTGACTTTAGCAAACAGATAGAAACGCTCACCGCTTTTGCTCGCACTGGATCAAAGCTTAAACCATTGAAATTAGAGCGGCTTGATAATGATCGCTGGCAATTGCCCCCAGTAGATGGGCCGGTAGAAGTGAATGCCACCATCTACGCTTTTGATCCCTCCATACGAACTGCTTACTTAGATCAGGAGCGGGGATTCTTTAATGCGAGCAGTCTCTGTTTAGCCGTAAACGGTCAAACCGACTTCCCTTGCTCGCTCATCCTAGTGCCACCTCATCAAAATCTAAAGCAAGCAAATGAGTGGCAGGTACAAACTACTTTAGCGATCGCCAAAGTAGATGCGCAGGGGTTTGGTTTTTATTTAGCCCGCAACTATGATGATTTATTAGATCATCCTTTTGCCTTAGGCCAATTTCAGCTGGTCCACTGGCGCTCAGGTGGTGCGCGACACACTATGGCGATTCAAGGTTGCCGATTACCAATTGATGCGAAACGCCTTGGCAATGACCTGCAAGCGATATGCACTACCGCAATTAATTTCTTTGAGCCCAAAACCCAAAAACCCCCCTTCACTCATTACACGTTTTTGGTGAACGCAGTGCTTATTGGCTACGGCGGGCTTGAACATCGCAATAGTTCAGCCTTGTTATGCCAACGCGAACAAATTCCCCAACTTAATGCCGTGCTTGATGAGGCTGCCTACCGTGAATTTTTGGGCTTATGTAGCCATGAGTATTTTCATGCTTGGCTGATTAAGCGCATCCAAGCAAAAGTCTTTCAACCCTATCGGCTAGATCAACGCACGCATACGCGCTTGCTCTGGCTTTTCGAGGGCTTTACTAGTTATTACGATGATTTACTGCTTTTGCGCAGTAAGCGCATAACACTTAAAGTCTATCTCGAGTGTGTGGCTAATAACTGGAATAGTGTATTGCGCGGCTCAGGACGGCATAAGCAAAGTCTAGCCGACAGCTCTTTTGACGCTTGGACAAAATTTTATCAAAGCGATGAAAATACCCCTAATGCCGTGGTCAGTTATTACGCTAAAGGCGCAATGCTGGCTTTAGGTCTTGATTTACTGATCCGCCACTTTTCGCAGCAACGTAAATCATTAGATGATGCAATGCGCCTGCTCTGGAAATGGCATGGCCGTACTCAAAAAGGCCTTCCTGAAGATGGACTAGATGCAATTATGTTAGTGCTCTTAGGGCCAGAATTTGCTAAGCCTTGGAAAGATTTTAAAGCGCGTTATATTAACGGTACCGAAGACATTCCTTTAGCAGAATGGTTTGATCCGCAAATTATTCGCGTCAAACTAAAAACCCTTTCCCATACCGAACAACTTAAGCTCGATTTTGGCTTTCGTTTTATTGAAGCGCAAGGATGGCTCAAAATTACCCATGTATTTGATTCTGGCTTTGCCCAACTAGCAGGACTAGCACCAAATGATTTACTCGTTAGCATCAATGAGCAACGCATCACTGTTTCACGCTGGAATACTATTCTCAACCAACTCAAACTTGGTGAGCGCATTCGCATTCGCTACTTTCGGCAAGATCTTGAACACGAGACCCGGCTGCAATTAAAAATAGTCGAGCCCATCGCTCAATACCAATTGCTACCGAGCAATGAGAAATTTAACTGACGCGATACCTTTATCTTGGCGTGACTTATTGTGGGATTATTTGCAGTCATCGGCCTGGCAAGATTTACAGTCTCGTCTCCAGACTGAAATTGCCTTGCATGCCCAAACAATTTGTCCGGCCCCTGAATTTTTTTTTAAGGCCCTTGAACTGACTGCGGCAGACCAAGTAAAGGTAGTCATTCTCGGTCAAGATCCTTATCACTCGCCTGGCTTAGCCCAAGGATTAGCCTTCTCAATTCCGGCGGAGATTGCGATTCGCTCTAAACAGTTTCCAAGCTCCTTACGTAATATTAGTAAAGCGCTAGAACTTGAGGGGCTTGGCTCACTAAAACACGGTGATCTGAGTCATTGGGCTAAACAAGGCGTGCTATTACTCAATACAGCCTTGAGTGTGCGTGTTGGTGAGCCAACTAGCCATAGCCATTTGGGCTGGAGCAGTCTGATTGATCAACTTATTCTGCAGCTAGCAAAGCAACGTCCCAATTTAGTCTGGCTCTTATGGGGGACTCATGCGCAAGCTAAATTACCGTTAATTGAGCGTCCAGAGACGGGCATAGAGCCCTTGATTTTACAAGCCTCACACCCGTCAGGCCTAGGAGTTTATAAAACCGCAAAACCGTTTTTACAGGCCGACAATACCGGCAGTTGCAGACACTTTATGCAAACTAATCAATGGCTACAGAAGCAGGGTAAAGTGGAAATTAGTTGGACTAGCGAGTAAAAGCCACATAGATTGCCGCTGCCAACCACGCTGCCACAATAGCGACCAACCACTCGAGCATTTGACCGGGCTTTACAAGGACTACTAGTAAAGCCAAAAAAGAACCCCCCCAGGCCCCAACAAACCCGGCGCTGATCGCGCCAACCATCCCTTTAATACGCCCTAAACCCTGGCTCGACGGCGTTTTTCGTGCGGGATAAAAGTACCAGGCCGACCAGCCTACAGCGCCCCCAAGCAACAGAAAAGCCAAAAACCCCATCACTATCCCCATTAATAAGCCATCATATCTATAATCAGCAACATGAAGCTGCTGACACTAGGCATCAATCATCACACAGCGCCAGTGGCAGTTCGGGAAAAGGTCGCTTTTGATCCTGAATCTCTCCAAGAAGCGCTCCACGATTTACGCTCGCACCTCAGCAGCGTAAATAGCTCGCACCTGCCCGAAGCAACCATTTTATCGACTTGCAACCGCACTGAGCTGTACTGTGCTGCTAATGATGCTAAGTCTGAAGTTTTACTGCACGCCGCCACTTTCGATTGGCTGGCTAAAAGCCAACAATTAGCGCCCAGCGCTTTAGAGCCCCACCTGTACTCTCTGCCGCAATCGGATGCTGTCAGACACGCTTTTCGGGTGGCATGCGGACTTGATTCGATGGTGATCGGCGAAACCCAAATATTGGGGCAAATGAAAGATGCGGTTCGTACCGCTAATGAAGCCGGTACTTTAGGCACCTATCTCAATCAATTGTTTCAAAAAACGTTCGCAGTTGCTAAAGAAGTGCGTGGCTCAACCGAAATTGGTGCGCATTCAATTTCGATGGCTGCAGCTTCAGTTCGTTTAGCAGAGCGGATTTTTGAAAAACTAGCGGAGCAGAAAATTTTATTTATCGGCGCAGGTGAAATGATTTCACTTTGCGCTACCCATTTTGTGGCTCGCCAACCTGCCCTTGCCGCAGTTGCTAATCGTACCCTTGAGCGAGGTCAAGACTTAGCAGATGCAATTTCTGCACAGGGAATTCAAGCAGAAACTTTACGCCTGTCAGAATTACCAAGTCGACTGCATGAATTTGACATTATTATTTCCAGCACCGCTAGCACGCTGCCGATTATTGGCCTGGGAATGGTCGAAAGCGCGCTCAAACTCCGGCGCCGTAAGCCGATGGTAATGATTGATCTGGCAGTACCGCGTGATTTTGAACCAGAAATTGCTCGCTTAAATGATGTGTATTTATATACCGTTGACGATCTTGGAGCAATGATTCAAACGGGAACCTCACTCCGTTTAGCGGCGGTTGATCAAGCCGAAGCAATCATTACCGATCGCGTAGGTAATTTTATGCATTGGCTGCAAGGCCGTGATGCAGTGCCTTTGATTCAAGACATTCAACAGCGTGGTGAACATCTCCGGCAAATCGAATTAGAGCGGGCGATGAAACGCTTAATGCGGGGCGATGATCCGCTTGAGGTTTTAAATCTAATGGCGCAAGGTTTAACTAATAAATTCTTACATGGCTCATTGCACGCCTTACAACATGCCAATGGCGCAGAACGGGATGCCTTAATTAAACTCTTGCCCAAGCTGTTTATTGAACATGCAGGTGCCCAGGGCACCGATCATCATCCAGAATCTACCAGCGACTACAAACCCGCCAAGCCAAAACATTAGATGAAACCCAGCATGCGGTCCAAGCTGGTGCATCTAGATACCCGTTTGGCTGAACTTAACTCTCTACTTACCTCCTCTGAGTCAACCAAAGATATGGACTCATATCGTAAGTTGACACGAGAGCATGCAGAAATTGCTAGCGTAGTTGAGCAATTTGCCCTTTATCGACAAGCCGAAGCAAACTTGGCGGCGGCCGAAGAAATGCGCGCCGATCCAGAAATGAAAAATTTTGCTGATGAAGAGCAAAAACAAGCTAGTACCCAAATGCTTGAGCTTGAGGCTAGCCTACAAACCTTACTTTTACCAAAAGATGAAAATGATGAGCGAAACGTCTTTCTAGAGATTCGTGCCGGCACTGGCGGCGATGAAAGTGCGCTATTCGCTAATGATTTATTGCGGATGTATACCCGTTTTGCCGAACGGCAAGGCTGGAAAGTTGAGGTAGTGAGCGCTGCTGAATCCGATTTAGGTGGTTATAAAGAAGTCGTTCTGCGCTTCATTGGCCAATCGGTCTATGCGCGGATGAAATTTGAATCAGGTGGACACCGGGTACAACGGGTGCCCCAAACCGAAACGCAAGGAAGGATTCATACCTCGGCTTGTACGGTTGCAGTCATGCCTGAGGCCGATGAAATTGAGGCAGTAAAAATCAATCCAGCCGATTTGCGGATTGATACCTTTCGTGCCTCTGGCGCTGGTGGACAGCATATTAATAAAACAGATTCAGCCGTGCGGATAACCCACTTACCCACTGGTATTGTGGTGGAATGCCAAGATGACCGGAGTCAGCATCGTAATAAAGACCAGGCCATGAAAGTACTGGTAGCGCGCATCATGGATGCTCGCCAACGTGAACACCATCAACAGGAAGCTCAAACCCGTAAATCGCTGATTGGTTCGGGCGATCGTAGTGACCGCATTCGCACTTATAACTTTCCGCAAGGACGCATTACCGACCATCGCATTAATCTCACCTTATACAAAATTGATGCGATGATGGATGGTGATTTGGGTGACCTGATGAATGCACTAGCAACCGAACATCAGGCTGAACTATTGGCAGCGCTTGGCGATACTTAAGTCATCACTAGCGCACCCCTTCGCCTCATGTCAACCATTCGCGCGTTATTAAGTAACACTGTTTTGCCGGCTGCTGAAGCCCGCACTTTACTAGCGTATTTATTGGCACACCATTTTCAGTTACCCAAGTCAGCTTTAATTAGTCGTGACGAGATGTCGCTTTCTAGCGATTTCCTCGCTTCCTGGCAGGCCCTTGAGAAGCGACGTATTAACGGTGAACCCATCGCCTATCTCATTGGTACACGCCCTTTCCATCAAATTGAGCTAATGGTGAATGCGGCTGTATTAATACCCCGACCCGAAACGGAATTATTAGTCGATCTTGCGCTTCAAGAAATGGCGCAACAGCGGCAACAAAATCCAGCCTCGCAACTACGCATACTCGATCTTGGCACTGGTTCGGGCGCCATTGCATTAGCTATTGCCAGCGCCTTTGAAGATCTTCCCGGCACCGCAAACCCACCACAATTTATGGCCACGGATGTTTCAGCCGAGGCCCTCAACGTTGCCATGCTCAATGCTGCGCAATTGAAAGAGGGTCCAAACATCGAATTTATTTTGAGTGACTGGTATCAAGCCTTGCCACAATCCCAATGCACCGCAACTTTTGACCTTATCCTTAGTAATCCGCCTTATATTCATGCGGGAGACGACCATTTGCAACAGGGTGATTTACGCTATGAACCCATTACCGCTTTAAGCGATGGGCAGGATGGCCTAAGTTGTCTTCGCGCGATAATTACTGGTGCACCCCTATTTTTGCGCCCCCAGGGCTTGATAGCGGTTGAGCACGGCTATGATCAGTTAAATTCAGTATTAGAGATGATGGCCCAGGCAGGACTGCAAGAAGTGAGGTCCTATACCGACCTAGCGGGTATCCCCCGAGTGGTCAGTGCCCGGAAGGCGCTATAGCTGAATAACCCTATTTTGAATTCGGTCTTAAAATTAAGGAAAATCATGAGTAGCAATTCATCAATCAAATTCAGAATTCATTAAGGACTAAATATGGACGCCCAAGCACAAATTAAAGAGATCGTCACCAGTCACCCAGTGGTGTTATTCATGAAAGGCACTGCCCAATTTCCACAGTGTGGCTTTTCGGGCAATGCAGTTAATATTCTCCGTGCCTGTGGCGTCGAGCACTTGCACACGGTGAATGTGTTTGACGATGATGGCATTCGCCAAGGTATTAAACAATACGCTAATTGGCCGACCATTCCCCAACTTTATATCAACGGCGAATTTGTAGGTGGCTCAGATATTTTGACTGAAATGTATGAAAGTGGCGAACTACAAAAATTAATTAAGCCCTAAATCTAGCGCATCTAGCGTAAGCTATCGCCATGGCGCTAGATTTTTCTCTCCTACTTTTATTTGGCCTTTTGGTCGGCATGTGTGCCGCCCTAGTGGTCTATGCACTTAATCTTAAATCCACTTTAAGAACCCAACAAGCCCTTACCCTGGGCGAAAATAGCTTGATTGAAAGCCTGCGTAATGAACGTGATCAGGCAATTCAAAATGCCATTCGACTTGAAGCTGAGTTAGCTTCAGAGCGTCGCCAAGCGCTGGCTAGACTCGAATCACTCAACGAGGCCAAAGAAGCCCTGACAGCGCAATTTAAAAATTTAGCCAATGATATTTTGGAAGATAAAAGCAAACGCTTTGTCGAACAAAATGCAACTAGCTTAGACGCTTTATTAAAGCCCCTACAAACTAAACTGACAGAATTCAAAGAGCAAGTCAGTACGTCATATCAAAATGAAGCACGAGAACGATTTGCACTTAAGACTGAAATTGAGCGGCTTTCAAATTTGAATTTACGTATGTCAGATGAAACCCGTTCACTTACGCAAGCACTTAAAGGGGACTCAAAGGTACAGGGCAACTGGGGTGAATTAGTGCTCGAATCTATTCTAGAATCTTCTGGCTTACGCAAAGGTGAAGAATTTGTAGTACAAGATAGTCATACCCAAGCCGATGGCTCACGCTTGCAGCCGGATGTCGTCATCCATTTACCCGAAGGACGGCATTTAGTGGTTGATAGTAAAGTCTCCATTACGGCCTATGCCCGTTATACAGAAGCGCTCACACCAGAAATTGGTCAGGCTGAATTAAATTTACATATTCAATCGATTCGCCAACATATGCAAGGACTCTCTAGTAAAAACTATAGCGCACTACATGGCCTAGGCGCAATTGATTTTGTTTTAATGTTTATTCCCATTGAGCCCGCCTTTATTGCAGCGATGAAGGCTGCACCCAACTTGCAAGATGAGGCATTGGCTAAAAATATTGTGTTAGTTTGCCCTAGCACCCTCATGGCAACGTTAAGAACAGTAGCCCATTTATGGCGACAGGATCAACAAAATCGTAATGCCCTGGAAATCTCTCGGCAGTGTGGTGCGCTCTACGATAAGTTTGTTGGCTTTGTAGAAGACTTGCAAAAATTAGGTCAGCGGCTTGAGCAAGCGCAAAGCTCGTATCACGATGCCTTTGGTAAATTGAAGTCGGGTAAAGGGAATTTAATTCGCGCAGCTGAAAAAGTGCGGGCCTTAGGCGTGAAGCCAAGCAAATTGATTGATAACCGCTTAATTGAAACCGCAGACTCGGTAGATATTGCTGATGAATAAATAAATAAACCCTGCTACCAAAAGTAACAGGGTTTATTGAATACTAAAACTGAAAACTTATTTTGCTACTTTACGACCACGTGATGCTGGTGTGGTTGCTTTTTTAACTTGGTTCAGTTGACCTTTAACAGAATCCATTGCTTGGTCTGCATTTTTTTCAACCGTAGCCATCGCTTCCTTACTGGCGGCACGGAACTGCTCAAAACCTTGTAAAACGCTACCAAATGAAGTTTTGAACGCTGAAACAAATACATCCGATCCTGCAGGTGCATTGCTAGCCAAGGTATTCATCCAATCTTGCGCGCTCGCTTGAATTTCATCAATGCTTGCATCAACCACATTTACGAACTCTTTGTTGCTATCACGCAATAACTGGGTTACTTTACGTTGATAATCGCTAGCTTGATCACTAACTTCTTGTAAGGCATCAACGCTCATCATTTCAGTAACTTGTTTTGGGTCTTTGGCGGTCAATACAGCCTGAAAGCTGTCTTGAGCATTCACTAAGACATCCTTAGAAGCGGCGTAGTTGAGGGCAGCCAATTTTTCTGCATTTTCTAAAGCAGCTTCGCTTAAAGAAAAAGTAGACTCGAGGCCTTTGCTTTGAATTTGCGACAATTTAGCGGTAATTTGATCTTGGTTCATTTGATTTTCCATTTAAAAATTAAAAGACATTAAAAAATACATCATTAATATTGCACTGCACCATAGTACTTTAATGGAGCTCTAGATAGAAATCAAGACTTTTTTGCTGCTTTGCAATATAAAAGTCTTATATAGATAAAAGGTTTAATAAAATCAATACCTTAGATAGCATAAATACTTCAAAAAAATATCGCAAAGTGGCTTTGGCGGCCTGTTTTGGCACCTTTTTAGAGTGGTATGACTTCCTCTGTTTTGCAGCTTTAGCAATTCAATTTGGCCCCTTATTCTTCCCGTTTGGCAATGGCGATGCAACTTCATCTAACAGCTTGCTAGCTAGCTTGGCGACCTTTGGCGTGGGCATGGTATTTCGCCCCATTGGGGCAGCGTTTTTTGGATCTTTAGCTGATCGGATTGGCAGGCGCCCGGTTTTTTTGATCACCATGACGCTCATGGGCGGGTCTACTTTGGCGGTCGGTTTCTTGCCGACCTTTAATCAAATTGGCTATGCTGCGCCAGTGCTCCTGATTGCCTTGCGCTTATTGCAGGGCTTATCTGCTGGCGGGGAAATTGGCGGCAGCGCAGTGTATTTAGCCGAACATGCTAACGCAGAAAAACGGGGCTTTCAGACAAGTATTTTGCAGCTAATGGGCCCCTTGGGCATATTAGCTTCAACCTTGCAAATAGCTTATTTGCAATTCGTACTGAGTCCCGAAGCATTTCAAGAATGGGGGTGGCGCGTCCCTTTTTGGGTGTCAATATTACTTCTCATCATCGCCCTAAAAACCCGCCTAGCGCTAGAAGAAACCCCAATTTTTACAGCACTTCATAGCGCAAAGATAATTAGCAAAACACCTTTACGCGATAATTTTCGCGACCAGACAACCCGTCGACATATGTTTTTATTGTTCTTTTGTATTTCAGCGGGTGGCTCAGTATTATTTTTTTGTGTGCAAGTGTATACCGCGATCTATTTAAAATCTGTACTCAAAATAGATCCTCAATTAGTCAATACCTTAAGCATCTTTGCCACTGCTGCATTATTCCCCTTAACCATCTTTGCTGGCGCACTTTCTGATCGCTTGGGTCGAAAGCCGCTTGTAATTGCTGGTCTTACGCTCGGTGCACTTTCTATTTTGCCTGCCTTTGCTTTATTGGGATACTTGGCTAGCAATGCAGCGCAAAATAGCCTTACACTTGGTTTGGTTTTAGTTCTGCTCTCGATACCATTAGCCTTGGTCATTGGCCCGCAATCGGCTTTATTAGCCGAGCTCTTTCCTGCAAAGCGCCGCAGTAGCGCTGCCACCTTGCCACACAATTTTGCAGCTGGCTGGATTGGTGGGCTGCTACCCTTAATTGTTACCTGGATCAATCAAACCTGGGGCAGCCCCTTAGTTGGGCTATGGTACCCCACCGTCTTCTTGGCTAGCGCAGCGCTACTCGCTATTTTTTATTTACCAGAAACCCGCCGTAATAACTTGCACAATTAACTTCGGCAGTGCGCGCTTAAAAATGCCTCAAGTTCACGGATGGGCAAAACATCATTAAATAGCACATCGCGGTTTGCCTGTATTTGTGCAACGATATTGGCACGGTAGCTTGAGTCTTGTGCCAACCTTACTGCAAGCGCGATGTACTCTTCAGCTGAGTGGGTGATTAATTCCGGTAAATTCATGCGCTGTAAAATTCCAGCGGCAAGTCGTCCGCGCATAAATTCTCCAGCCATCGTGACGATCGGTAAATCACATTCAATGGCTTGCATGGCGGTATTAAAACCTGAAAATCCCAGCGTATCCAAAAATACATCAGCCTGCTGCATCAGACTAAAAAAATCTGGGCGCTCTAGCCAAGGAATTAATACCACATAATCACTTAACTGCAGTTGCTCCTTAGCAAAGGCTTGGGTTAGCCGTGCCTCAAAGCGCGCTGTTAAATTGGCTTTGCTACTCGCCACAAAAAAGACGAACTGGCAGGCTCCTAAGCGACGGGCAATTTCTACTAAAACCCAGTCGAATTGCGCAGCATATTTAAAAACACTGCCGGGACAAACCAAAATAGGTAATTTTGTATTGATGCCAAAGTGCGCTAGGTTCACTTCGGTGGGGTTGACACTTAGACGTTCATAGCAACATCCTAAATTCGATAGAGCTAATAATTGTTCTGAATAGTTATTGGGCGAAGCTGCATTTTCGAAACACTGTGCCGAAACAAAATAATCCATCGTGGGTAAACCAGTAGTTTCAGGATGCCCCCACATCACCAGTTGCAAAGGAGCTAATCGTAAGCTGGCCAGCTTGGTTGTCATCGGATCCATACCAACATCGGGATAAATTAAGACTTCAACTTGTTGCGCCAAGATTGTTTCAGCCCAATCGGCTACTGCCGTCTTGCCCTCAATAAATGAAGTCGCTAAAGAGCGTGCTAGTTGCGTTTCTTGATCGTGTACCCGGCCTAAATAAAAGAAAATTAATTCAAATTCGCTACGCTTTAAATGGTGAGCCAGGCCTCTTAAAAAAGCATTCCACACAGGATGATCGCATAAGTAATGACTCACAATACCCAGACGAATTCGTCCACGTACCGCAAATTCGCGGGCCTTCAAACCCTGGCCTTGTTCCCAATTTGTCATTAAACGACGGCATAACTGACCATAGGTGGTCATTAATTGACGATTGTTTTCTGCTTGATAAGCCAAATAAAACGGTTGAAAGCTACCTACTACATCGGGTCCGACCTCAGTCCCTAGTGGACTGCCAGTATTGCTTTCACGCTCGGCAAACCAAGCATCTAATGCCCCTAGGCTTGCTGTATATTGGGCGCGGGCTATTTGTGGATCGACTTCAAAATCCCCAATTTGTGGAATTTGAAGAAAGGTTCTTGCCCACCTGGCGCGCACTAACTGCGGATTAATCGCTAGCGCTTTATCGCAACTAAGGGCAGCCTCCTGTTCTTGACCCAAATCCCCCAATAAAATACCGCGGTTATACCAAGGATCGGCAAGGCCAGGATTTATTGCAAGCGCTTTTTCGTAACACTGCAATGCCTCTAGTGGTTTTTCTAAGGCCTTGTAAGTATTACCTAAATTATTATAAGCAAGCGCATGATTTGGTTGTAGTTGTACGCCTTTTTCATAACTTTGTAACGCTGCAGCGTACTCACCGAGAGCAAATAAAGCGAAGCCTTGGTTGAGATAAGCCTCGCAAAATTGCGCGTCAACTCGTATCGCTTGCGCAAAATAAATTAAGGCATTGCGATAATCGTTCTGCTGAATTAATAACAAGCCAAGATTGTTATAAGCTTCAACAAATTGTGGATTTAAATCAATTGCCTTGTTATAGCTTTTTAACGCGGCCGCTAAATTTCCTAGCGCACTATAGGCATTTGCTTGATAGAGATAAGCGTGCGCTGATTTAGGGCTTAAGGCTACCCCTTTTGTAAACCACTCAAGCGCTTCTTGGTTTTTACCAGCCTGGGCACATTGAATGCCAATTCCGGTAATGGTCTCAAACTCGCTAGCCATGGATTGTAATTTTCAATCGAAAAAAGTGGTGCCCCATGTCCGACTCGAACAGACCACCTACTGATTACAAATCAGTTGCTCTACCAGATGAGCTAATGGGGCATGCAGTTATTTTAAACTACTTATGTGCGACCAAGGGCGAGCGCCAACGGAGCACCATGCGCTTGAAATCTTCCTTTAAAATCCCTATACGTGAAAGCTCGTAGTCTTCACCGGTTGAACCAGCAAAACCTGCTAAAGCGGGCCAAATTGGCAATATAAATCCTTGGAGTTTTTTTTCTAAAACGATTTTTTTAAAGCATTGTTCAATCGTCTGCCGCAGCGGATCGTTAACCTGTAAATAGGCGTGCGCGAAAGTTTCGCGATAAAACGCCTTATCAACGATAAAAAAACGGGTATCAATATGATTTAAGGTGTAAGGCTTAAATTTCGTGACATTCGAAAAATCAGCATTACAAATAAATCTACCATTCCAATACCGCAGGCAAGCTGAAAAGTTTTTTATCCACACTTTTGAGGTGCATTTAATAAAAAAACTAGCTGCCTGCAAGTGCTTTGAATGATCTAAAGCATAGTTAATGATTTCACCTTCACCATACCCTTTGCCAAGCTTAGCAACAAGAGCGGCATCATTTTGAAAATGGAGGCATTCAATTTTGGCTTGGGGAAAATGGGTTCGCATGATGGTAGATAAGTCAAAATTAGAGCCATCACAAATCACCATTTGAATCTCTGGCGCAAGCTCTAGCCATTTACCAATCGCCACTAAAGTAAGTCGTAAGCGCTCATCGGGATCACCAATAACAGGTTGCTGATCAGCAATCGTAATTGCTGAAGTAACTAATAAGGGTGGGAGCTGCATCTGCATAGCTATGCTCATTAGACATTACTTAACAAGTTTTAAGCTTGGTCGACTAGGCGTAGTTTGCTTACTTTTGTTGGTAGCATCCGCTGCAGCATCTGGTGTGATTGCTTCAAAAGGAAAGGACATCCCTTGACCATTTTCGCGCGCATAAATTGCTAAGACATGTGAAATGGGTACAAAGACTTTTTTCGGTACGCCACTAAAGCGGGCTTGGAAACTAATCCACTCATTTTCAAGCTGTAACTGATGGCATGCTTCAGTTGAAAGATTTAAAACAATCTCATCATTTTTAACAAACTCCATTGGCACTTCAACCCGCTGATCTACAAAAACTGCAATGAATGGGGTAAAACCAAAATCGCTACACCACTGATGTAGTGCGCGAATTAAATAGGGTTTGGTACTAGGGATTTGATCAGCCATATGTTCGACGGGTGCAAAACTCCTAGTTTAGGTCTGAGTCTGACACTGCTTAGCGACGCATGACTTTTTCGGAAGGAGTTAAAGCCTCAATATAAGCTGGGCGACTGAAAATACGTTCGGCATACTTAAGCAGGGGCGCAGCGTTACGTGATAAATCAATGCCATAGTGCTCAAGACGCCACAACAGCGGCGCGATAGCCACATCAAGCATGGAAAACTCATCGCCCAACATGTATTTGTTTTTAATAAAGATTGGGGCTAACTGCGTTAAGCGATCACGGATTGCCAGGCGGGCTTTATCGTGTAACTTTTCGGCGGCTTTCCCTTTTTCATTTTCCAGGCCAATGACATGAATAAATAGTTCTTTTTCAAAATTGAAGAGAAATAGCCTTGCGCGCGCGCGTGCAACAGGGTCGGGCGGCATTAATTGGGGGTGTGGAAAACGCTCATCGATATACTCATTAATGATGTTGGATTCATACAAAATCAAATCCCGTTCAACCAAAATAGGCACCTGTGCGTAAGGGTTCATGACTGAGATATCTTCGGGTTTGTTGAATAAATCAACATCGCGAATCTCAAAATCCATGCCTTTTTCGAATAACACTAGGCGGCAGCGTTGCGAGAATGGGCAGTTTGTGCCCGAGTACAACACCATCATATGCAAATATCCTTAAAAAATAACTTAGTGAATGTTTTTCCAATAGGCCTTATTTAGGCGCCATGCCAATACAGCAAATAGCGCCAAAAATAAGACCACCAAGACACCCAGACGCTTACGCTCTAGTTGCACTGGTTCCGCCATCCAAGACATGAATGCGACTAAGTCTGCTACATTATCGTCGTATTCTGCAGTTTTCATGGTTCCGGGGGTGATTTGCTCAAAGCCAAGGAACTTTTTTTCCATTCTTGCGGGGTCGTGTGGATCTTTGATTTCTTCAAATTTAGCCCCCCGTTCGCCCTGTAATTGCCATAGTGCATGGGGCATTCCCACATTGGGGTAGACCAAATTATTCCACCCCGTTGGGGTTGAATCATCTTTATAAAAAGTCCGTAAATAGGTATAAATCCAATCCGTTCCCCGGGCTCGTGCTTCTACCGATAAATCGGGTGGCGCTTTACCAAACCACTCTTTAGCATCTTTCGGAGACATGGAGATGGTCATTAAGTCGCCTAATTTGGCGCCATTTAAGATTAAATTATCTTTAATTTGCTGATCAGTGAGGCCAATGTCGCGCAAGCTGCTAAAGCGAACTGCTTCAGCAGAATGACATCCGGCGCAATAGTTGACATAAAGCTTAGCGCCGTTTTGAAGTGAGGCTTGCTTGCTCACTCTCTGGGGTGCGGCATCGAGAGGAAAACCGGCTTCATTAGCGCTAGCTTGAGCAGCCAATAAAAAACTACAGGCCGCTATCAAAGCACTAGTTCGGCAAATGGTGTTGAAGATTGACAGAATCGATTGCATGCTAGTTCCTAATTTTTCTTAGTAGTCCAAATCAATGGGACTGGAAAGTGACGCGGCTTGGAACCGGCTTGAACTCGCCAAGCTGACTCCAAAAAGGCATTGCCAAGAAAAAGCCCAAATAGTAAATGGTGCAAATCTGTGAAATCTTTTCAAACACAGGAGATGGCGGCTGAATACCCAAGTAGCCCAAAATAATAAAGCTCACCACAAATACACCGTAAATATATTTGTGAAAATCGGGGCGATAGCGAATGGATTTCACTTTCGAGTAATCAAGCCACGGCAAGAAGAAAATAACTACAACCGATCCGCCCATGATGACGACGCCCCAAAATTTGGCATCAAGAAAATAAAAGCCAACCGCCAGCGCTGCCAGAACCACAGCACAGCCCGCTTTCACTGTAAATGCCTTCGCGCGCAACGCTGCCATTCCTAAAATCACCGCAAAAAAGATCCATAAAGGAATTAAGAAGCTAGTAGTAGTGGCACGCAACATCGAGTAGAAAGGCGTGAAATACCAAACTGGGGCAATGTGTGCGGGCGTCTGAAATGGATTTGCGGGAATGAAATTATTCGCTTCAATAAAATAGCCGCCCATCTCAGGTGCAAAAAAGATAATTAGCGCAAAGATAATTAAAAATATACTCAGCGCCATTACGTCATGCACAGTGTAAAAAGGATGAAAAGGCACGCCATCAACCGGATGTCCCTCTGCATCGAGTGTTTCTTTAATTTCGACGCCATCGGGATTATTTGAGCCTACTTCATGTAAAGCCACAATGTGTGCGGCGACTAAGCCAACTAAAACCAATGGAATAGCGATGACGTGAAAGGCAAAAAAGCGATTTAAGGTTGCATCACCCACCACATAATCGCCGCGCAACCATAATGACAAATCTGGGCCAATCAGGGGAATTGCCGAGAATAAGTTCACGATTACTTGCGCGCCCCAATACGACATTTGGCCCCAAGGTAAGAGATAGCCAAAAAAGGCTTCGCCCATTAAAGACAAAAAGATGGCAGTACCAAAAATCCAAATTAGTTCGCGGGGTTTGCGATAAGAACCGTAAATCATCCCGCGGAACATATGCAAGTAAACCACGATGAAAAACATCGAGGCGCCTGTCGAATGCATGTAACGAATTAACCAGCCGAATGGTACTTCACGCATGATGTATTCAACCGACTGGAATGCTTTAGCGGCATCGGGTTTGTAATTCATAGTTAAGAAAATGCCAGTAATGATTTGATTGGCTAAAACAACAATTGAAAGGGCGCCAAAGACATACCAAAAATTCAGATTTTTAGGGGCATAGTAACCCGTAAGGTGAGCCTTAATGGTTGCCGATAAAGGAAAACGTGAATCAACCCAAGCCAGCAATTTTTGCGCTACTGGCGCATTGTCTGGGACTTTTATTTCATGGAATGCCATGTATTTCTCCTGAGCTTTCTAGTTAGGCTTTTGCATCGTCACCAATTAAAATCTTGGTATCGCTTAAATACTTATGGGGTGGCACTTCGAGATTATCGGGCGCGGGTTTATTTTTATAGACTCGGCCAGCAAAATCGAATGTAGAGCCATGGCAGGGGCATAACCAGCCACCAGGCCAATTATTGGGCAAAGAAGGTTGGGCGCCCGCTTCAAATTTAGCCGAAGGTGAACAGCCTAAATGGGTGCAGATACCTACCGCCACAAAATATTCGGGTTTAATCGAACGGTACTGATTGCGCGCATATGGCGGCGTAAGGGAGTCTTGATTGCGTAAGGAATTCGGGTCGGCCAGCTCGGGATCATTTTTAGGGAGCTCGGCCACCTGCTCTGGGGTGCGCCTAACCACCCATACCGGCTTACCACGCCATTCAACGGTTCTGACCTCATCAGGCTTCATACCACTGATATCGACCTCGACAGGGGCGCCTGCAGCCTTGGCACGCTCGGATGGCTGAAAACTTGTTACAAAAGGCACAATGACAACTGCCCCACCAATTCCCCCCACGACAGAGGTGGCAATTAACCAATTCCGCCGACTTTTATCGGTACTAGGCTTGTCACTCATTTACACAATTCCTTGAAAAATGCATTTTATGGGTAAAAATTGCTTAAACCACCTATTTTAAAGTAAAAAGGGGTTTATGCGTTAAACATACTGTTAACTGAAAAGGAATTGCGTATGGGAGTCTTGAAGGAATTTCGCGAATTTGCCGTTAAAGGCAGTGTGGTTGACTTGGCCGTTGGTGTCATTATTGGTGCTGCTTTTGCCAAAATTGTCGATTCTCTGGTTAATGATCTGGTGATGCCCCTGCTCTCTACCTTACTGGGGGGCAGGATTGACTTCACCAATCTCTTTTTTATTTTAGGACCAGCTCCTGAAGGCGTACCACGCACTTATGAGGCACTGAAGAAGGCGGGTGTACCCCTCTTTGCTTATGGCAATTTCATTACCATTTCAATTAATTTTTTTTTGTTAGCCTTTGTGATTTTTCAAATGGTCAAAATCGTTAATCGCGTACGCTTAAGCGATGCCGCGGAGCAAGCCCCGGCAAAGCCTCCTCCTGAGCCAGAGGATATTACCCTCTTGCGCGAAATTCGTGACAGCTTAAAAAAATAGACTACATACTGCTTAATTTTGGATTGATATGATCAAGCGCCTCTGGCTTTTATTTGCCCAAGTAATTACGGTCTTATTAGCCGTTTGGTTTATTGTGGCAACCCTCAAACCCAGTTGGCTGTCAGGCGTTCAAATTAGCTCTCTCGTCGATAACGTCAGCCTTAAAGAGGCTAGTTATGACGGACACTCGATTAGCCCTGGCTCACACTACGAAGCAGCCAAGCGTTCAATGCCGGCAGTAGTCAATATTTTTAGTAGTAAGGCCCTGGCTAAAAGCTTAAATGGGGAAAATAATGCCCATCGCAATGAACCGTGGTATCAATTTTTCTTTGGTGAACAAGGGCCAGTAGATGAGCCAAGCACCAGCTTAGGCTCGGGTGTTTTGGTGAGCCCCGAAGGCGTTATCCTCACCAATCACCATGTAATTGCCGGTGCCGATGACATTGATATTGCCTTGTCAGACGGTAGAAAAACCAAAGCCAAAGTGATTGGCAGTGACCCTGATACCGATATTGCTGTACTTAAAATTGATCTCAAGCAATTGCCGCCGCCCATTACCCTAGGGAAAATAGAATCCGCGCATGTTGGCGACATCGTCTTAGCGATTGGGAATCCCTTTGGTGTTGGCCAAACAGTAACCTCTGGCATTGTCTCAGCGCTTGGGCGCGATCATTTAGGTATCAATACCTTCGAAAATTTTATTCAAACCGATGCAGCGATTAATCCCGGCAATTCGGGTGGCGCCTTAGTGGATACCCGTGGTCATTTAATTGGGATTAACACGGCAATCTACTCGCGTAGTGGCGGCTCAATGGGAATTGGTTTTGCCATTCCGGTGAACTTAGCAAAACAAGTTATGGAATCGATTCTCACCAACGGTAGCGTCACACGTGGCTGGATTGGTGTCGAACCCCAAAACTTATCTAAAGAATTACTTCAA
>Ga0214164_1000309_pt1 | contig 32839 bp, 28 predicted proteins | sample TroBogepilimnion_13_FD_153003 | JGI IMG/M metagenome (GOLD analysis project Ga0214164, IMG submission 153003) | Freshwater microbial communities from Trout Bog Lake, WI - Practice 03JUN2009 epilimnion v4 | ecosystem: Environmental > Aquatic > Freshwater > Lake > Epilimnion/Euphotic zone ...
GCCGAAATTGGTGTTGGTCACCCAGTTGTCGCGGTGCTGCACCAGGCCCGAAAAGCGCGAGGAGAACCCGCCGCCCAGCGGGATGTTGATCGCGCCCGGCGGGAAATTCACCGTGCACCCGATGTATTTACCCGAGAGCGTGCGGATCAAAACCACAAACGGCTGCGAATTTTTTTTACGTTCCGCCTGACCGTCCAGAAAACTTTGGTTGATACCGACGTCGTAAGGCGTAGCGGTGATGTCGCTTTCGCCGTCGCAAAAAATCACAATGGTCAACCGCTCGGAATTAGTAATCACGCCGTTCAGCGCTGGCTGCAACGCCGACAATTGCGAAGTTGCCGAGTAGGTTCGCGATTCCAGAAAGGCAATCAGGTTGGTCGGCAGCGTCGTCGCCGTTGCCTGATTCCAGACTGCCAACGGAAATTGTCCGCCGTGGGTTTTTTGGTCGTAAGTCCACACGCCGATGTTGTCACCGTCCTGCAAACGACCTTCCGCCGCGCTGGCAAAAAAGTTTTTCAAAACCGCTTCCGTCGCCGGCAAACGTTTTTTCATCGTCGAAGACAAATCGAAAACAAACAGCCAGCGTTGCGGCGAATTCGGCTGGGCGGGCGCGTTCAACGGCAACGCGAGCAACGCCAGCAGCACGAACAATCCTTTCGCGACGGCGGAAAAAAGTTTTTGGCGATGAAAAGGTTTCATGGTTCAACGCGAGCGGAAAAACTTGTTCCGCTCGGAACGGTTGTGATTGTTCAGGTTTTCCGTCAGGTTCGCCAGCGCATTCTGAATCATCGCGATGAAATTGCCGCAGCTCGCCACGGAGCCGCCGAAGCCGCTCACCGTGTCGCGCTCCGCAAAATCGTCCGTCACCACCAGCACCTCGCCGTAAGGTTGAAAGCGCACCGCCGCGCGCTCGATCAAGTCATCCGCCGTCTGACCGGCACTGGAATAAAGCACTTCTACTGATTTGCCGGAATTATTTTTAGGCTTCGTGCGCCGCGCACCGCGGCCGTCGAAGAAAATCGTCACCGGCGTGCCGCATGCGTCCTGATATTGCGTGATGATTTCCACCAACGCATCGCGCGCCGTCTCGGAATGGCGCGCCGAACCTTCCGCCAACTCCGGCCAGTTGTGCAGCAGGCCGATTCCTTGATAATACCTAAAATTGTCTTGCTGCTGGATATGCCCCAGCAGATTATAACCATCGACCAATATGCGAACCAGCGCCATGAGAACAGCCTACAGCTACCAGCGATTTTCGTCCACAAAGCAAAAGAAAGGCGATTCTACCCGGCGGCAAAACAATTCTGCCGTCGAGTTTTGCAAAGCTCACGGCTTGATTCTGGGGGAAACTTTTCGTGATGACGGCGTATCTGCTTTCAGAGGAAAAAACTTTTCAAACGAGTCGGCCTTGGGTGAATTCTTGCGACTGGTCGAAGATGGAACAGTCAAGCAAGGATCTGTCTTGGTAATCGAAAACATGGATCGGTTGAGTCGTCAATCAATTCTCCCATGCTTGTCAAAGTTCACCGACATCATCAGTAAGGGCGTCTCCATCGGCGTCATATCGCAAAACAGAATCTTCGATGTGAAATCTATCACCGAAAATCCGATGGAGCTGATTCTAGTGCTGGTAGAATTTTCGCGCGCCAACAACGAATCACAAACAAAATCAATACGCAGTAAATCAGTGATTCAGGCCAGGATTGACCGGGTAAAGAAGGGGGAAAAGGTTTGGTTTGGACCCTACAAACCGTCGTGGATCATTGGATTGAAGAATAACAAGTTTGTGCTTGATGAGAAGCGGGTCGCAATCGTGCGAGATATTTTTGCGCGCTACCTGCGCGGACAGAGTTGTAACAGCATTGCCAATGAGTTGAACAAAGCAAGCGTCGCGACGCTGAGGAAATTTCCTAACGGGATATGGACGAATTCCACGGTTGCAGACGTGCTGCGAAATAAAAATGTCATCGGCTGGTTTGGAATAAATGGGCAGGAATTCGACAATTATTTCCCAGCAATAATCTCTGCGGCAGATTATAAAAAAGTTCAAGCACGTCTTGAGTTCAATGTAAAAAACCGAGGTGGCTCAAAATATGGCTTGGTGCGAAATCTTTTTAAAGGCCTGATGTTTTGCGACGAATGCGGACAGGTGCCCGAACTCAAGATGGGCAGCTATCGTAATGTCAAAGGCGGATTAAATCACTATGCTCATTACATCTGCCGTGGTGTTAAGCAGCATACCGGCTGCAAAAATATTGGCAGAGTTGCAGTGCCCAGTGTTGAGTTGGCAATTTTTGAGTCCGTTCTATTCCAGCACCCGAGCAATCTTTCCAATCAGGAAGTAAAAGTTGATGCCACACACCTTAACGAATTGGAAGATAAGCATGCCAAAGTCGAACTGGTAATTGGTCGTCTCAATGAAATGCTCTTGGATCCAGAATTTGGGAACTTGAATGATCTGAAAGCCAATATGAGGGCTAGCTTGAGAGAGCGAGATGAGCTGGCAAAACAAATTAAAACCGAACGCAATCGAGTTAATCAAAAAACAGAGTTTCCAAGGGCATCAGCTACCCTGTTCAGTCTGTTTTCTCTACAAAAACCTAATCTAAAAAAACTGGCGGAATGGCATCAGAATTACACGAGTTTTATCCAGGACACCAATAATCGCAAGGCACTTAAAAACCTGATGCCGGCCATTTTCGACAGAATCACATTCAGGTTTCATGTGAGTGATTCGAAACCACCCACGATAAAAACCGACATCAAATGTGATTTAGTTGGCGGCGAGCAGGTTGGTGCCGTCGTTATCACATCCTCAAATGGAACAATCATTTCTCGCAATGACCCTGTAACCAAAAAACCGGCTCCATTCCGCCTTTCTGCGAGCGGTAAGCGGCTACCCTTGGAAGATCCAGAAAACTCGAAGCGGATCAAAAAGCGGCGCGGATGATCATGCCGCCAGAGTTTCTGTATCCACGAGTTTGACTCCCCGCCAAGCCTCCTGCTGCTTTCCCAACGCGTCCGGCACATCGCGACGCAAGCCAACGCCAAACCTATCCTTCATCAAATCCTGCATCGTGGCTTTGAACTGCGAGCGCTTGAGCGTGCCCAGCTGTCTCTGCTCGGCCAACCGACAAAACGCGCGGTAGGCTTGGCTGACGGTCAAGCAATCATCATTGCTGGGCTGGAGCATGGTTTCACAAAGCACGCGCATCAATCGTTCAAACAGCTCCGGGCCTTTGACGCGCTGATGATTGCTGGTGCTGGAAAAATATGATTGGTCGGCCGCCAGCATACTCTTGGCGCGTTGGACGATGGCCTTGCACACACGGTCGCTTCGCCATTCGTGCACAAGATTCAATCGGTGGACGGTGGCTGGCATTTCCTGGGCGCACAACATCATCAACGCGCGGTATTGCGTCATCAATTTCTCGGCACTGGTGGTTTTGTAAATTCCATCACTGTCACGAAAATACCACTGCATCTCGGGCTCAAAATAAATGACGTGATGACCAAGTTCACGACGACCACCCAGAGCCGCCCCAAAGAAATCCAGATTTTGAGTGACGGGCAAAACCTGGGCGATGATGCTGCCGCTCTGTTCGGTCAGTTCCAAAAAAGGTGAGCCGTGATTTGCATAGGCGTCAGGATAGCGAGCAACCCACCATGAATTGGGCGTTGGTGGCTGTTCTGGTTCGCCGGTAAATCTGCGTCCGGGCGTGTGCAGCTTTAGTTTGTGCGGGCAATCGATAGCGTTGGTCGGTTCCATGTCAAAAGTTCCTCGTCACTGGGTTGCTCGGGTTGGGTCTGGCCTTGGGTGCGCAGAAAATTCAGGTGCCATTCGGTTTCCTGCCATCGTTTTCTGGCGGCACTGATTTGATTTTGGCGGATGAGATGAGGGTTAGTCTCGCGTTGGTTCATAATCTTGTTGGATGTCTATGTCTGCGTGGTCTGGTTCAAAGTGCTGTTCGGTTTCGTCACCTTGCTGCGGCGGAATTTCACATGCGAAGTGTATAATTGCGTCAGGTTCAAACATACAATTAGCCTTTTTTTATTGGGTTATTGTAAGGTTCTCGCTTGCAGTTTTGTCATCAGAATCATCCACCACCACCCGCAGCACGCCTTCCTTCATCACCTCATTGACGATGGTGCCGGCAGCTTTTAACGCACTGGTCTTGGTGCCGATAAAGCTCTTGGTTTTGCTGTCCAGATTGCCGGCATAAAGAATTCGTGAACGTCTTTTGGTGGCCTCGCTGTAGCCTAAAACCAAATCCGTTGCGTGTGAGTTGATGGTGGTGGCTGGGGTGCGGTCTTCACTGGCAAAACTATTCCAGGCCTTGCGATAACTTTTAACAATCGAAATGGGCTTCACTTGATATTGCACGTGGCTGAGAAGTTGGTGCTGTGTCGTGATGCTCTTGACGTGAATCTTGGGTTGCAGGTGATCGGGACCAAGACAACTGCGCAAATGGTCAATCACATGGGCTTTGATTTGCTCGACAGTTTCTTCACCAAATTCGTCAGCTTCAATCGTGGCGTGGATGTGTGGGAGGGTGTGAACGGGAGCGAGACTGTTTACAGCAAGCTCCTCCGTCCAAAACGCACCACGAATCAATCCAGCTTTTGTGACCTGCTGAATTGCTTTTTTATATGCGTCCCAGTGATCAGCCAGTTCGTAGTAGCTGCTGTTCGTCGTCATGCTCAGGTCGCCAATGAAAGTGCCAGTGATCCAAAACCAGTTGCCGTGTTCAAAGGCGGGAACGATTCTGGCCATGGCGTGACGTTGTTCCAAGAAGGCGCAATACGGACAGAATTTGTGCAGCCGACATTGACCGCTTTTGTTGGTGCTGTTGGGGATGCTGCACATGGAATAGCGATTGGCACTAGACCAGCCATTCGACAGCAATAAGAGCATGCTGTGGCTCAAATAGTCATCTCGATAGCGCTGAGGGTGGAGTTGCTGCTTCTTGACGATGGTGCTCAGGAAGTTTCTTTGGCCGTGAGTGAGCAAATCTTGATGATGGAACAGCTCGCCAATGTTGCTGCGGTTTAAGTGGCTGAAATCGGTGACTCGGTTTGATGATGGAAGTGTATTGTTAGCGGTGAAGGTTACAGATACCGAATTGCTATCTGTAAGTTGGGCACTCGAGGATGTGGCCGCGGTGGATTGCTCGCTCGCCACAGTGCCCGGAGAATCGCTGCAAATGGGGCTGCAAACGACCGACGCATTTGAACCCTGCGATGATGAGGTGGAAAATCCTGTATCGTCCAAATCGAAATTAAAGCGGGGAACAAATGGAGGGAGATTGGGCTGAGGTTGAAACTGCTGCATGTCAAAACGAGGAACCACAGCACTCATGGAATTTGCTGTCACTGAGTTGACACCACTGACAGAACCCGCACCAAGATTTTTATTTGATCGAGGTTGGTCTTTGAGGTGGGCAAGAACTGAGGCAGCAATGGAGATGGGATTGGGGATGGAACTGGAGATGGCATTCATGGTCAGATTCATGTTGGGATTAGTCATGGAATTGGAAGGGAGGATGGATGCTGTATAGTTTATCTTGGCGATGAGCGGTTTTTCGACCAGCAGCAGCCATCCTCCGTGTTCCATTATCCTTCGACCTCCTGGGCTGTGATCCAAGTGCCCGCCGGTTGAATTTCGGTCACCAGCACGAACGGATAATCATAATCATCCGACTTGCTCGTGCGAATGTGCTCGACCTCAACATCCGCCGCAATGCCCACGAGCGAACTCAAATCCAGTTCGCCGCCAGACAATGCGGAGAGCTGATCGCGACCCATCAGGCAGCTCAGGACGCGACGCAGATCCGAACCGTGCTCCAGGTTCAACGGGATCTCGGCCTTGGCCAGATTCATGAACTGCTCCTTGCCGGCTACCTGAAGGGCAAACATGATGCGCAACATTTCACCACAATCATGGCAGCCCGGACGAGGAATGCGCGTAACCTTGTGAATCTTCGCGGCATAACGGCCTTCGGCGATCTTGTAATTGTGCTCCTTCGGCACGGTGACAACCAATCGTCTTTGCTGCGGGATTTTCATCGTGAACCTCCATTGAGTTTGCGCGTGATGGCCTTGCTCAAATCGTGCAAGATTTTCACCGCATCGTCACAGCCAGCAATTTTTCGGGCCAGCGTTTCGGCTTCATCCACCAGTTCCATCAACTTTTCCAAGTCGGCGTTGCTTTTGGGCTGGCTGGTGTTTGGGACGGGCGGTGTTGGCGGCGTGTAACTGGTCACGCGCGGTTTTTCGTCTGGCTCGTCACCTTCGTCTTCATCAACCTTGCCGGCCTTCTCAGCTTCCGCCTTGAAGTCCTTGGCCGTTGGATTCGCTGATTTCTTGGACACCTCGCGCGCTACTTCCACCTGCTTCTCCTTCGGCAGCGCTGCCAATTCGCGAGCTTGCGCTTCGTTCTGAGGAACTGCTGCCGGGATGTTCGAGACCAATTGGTCCTCGGTGACGTTTTTCACCACTTCGCCGGCCAGCACGAGGCGGTTGGCGTGTCGTGAGGTGATACCCCACTTTTCGGCGCAATATTTCTGGAAGGTGTCGTGGGTGGCGCGGAATAATTCCCGATCACGAACTTCCAGCAATGCGGCGGCCACATCCAAAAATGCCCGGAGGCCTTGCTTGATGATGGTTTCGCATTGGGCGAGTTGCTTCTGCTCGGCAGCGGTGAGGGTTTTGCCGGAAGATTTGACCAATGCAATCTCGTTGCCGGTCACGGAGTCCTTGCGCTCCGTTTTCGTTGCCGCTGATGCGGTCTTATCTGTCTGTTTCATGCTTGCTCCTGCCCGTAAGGGCGGTTCTGCCACGGCGTAATTACCATGACAAAACGCGGGCAGTGCAGAGCACGCAGTTTTTAATTTTGAATTTTTATTTTGGTTCGGGCGAAGAACTGCCCGCGCCAATCCGAAGATTGTAACGGTCCGACTTGAACCGCTAGTGTAAATCTAATCTATTGTATTAGTTTTGTCAACACCGCTTATGAAATATTATTGATGACCGCGCGCAGCTTCGTCAGTTTGGTTTTCAGTTTTTTGTCTGCGTCCTCGGCCAGTTCCTCGATTTCATCCAACAGTTTCAGGGCTGCTGCGATGCCCTTGGGTTTAGTTATGGCGGTCGGTTTCGTTTTGGTCTTTTTGTTTTTGGGTTTGAATTCCGCCACGGCCTGATGAACAAGTTTGGCGGTCAGGGGTTTATCGCCGGCTAGCGTGATGACTTTTTTCCATGCCTCTGGACGTTTTTCAGCCGGCACCGGGATCAACTCACGGCATTGCGCTTCGTTGATGGGTTTAATCTCGATGTCTTCAATTGAAGACATCTGCCGATTTACCTCGGCGCTGCCAATCAGATTATAGGCGTAGGGACGACTGAAGCCTAGCTCCTCGCGGCAGTAGTTTTCAAACGAATCACCATACTTATCGCGATAAAGCCTGCGGTCGCGCACCTCGGCTAACGCCGTGCCGACTTCGACAAATGTTTGCCAGCCCGCGCGGATGACTTTCTCCAGCTTGACCAGATCTTTCTGCTCCTTGTCGGTCAGTGTGGATTCGACCGCCACCGCTTCAAGCGGATTGTCGATCAGCGCCGGTGCCGTCCATTTCGCGTCACTTTTTGCCGGGCCATTCGCTGACGCGGTTCCACCAGGTTTCGAGCCACGGGAGATATTTTTCGTCATAATCTTTCAGGTCTAGTTGGCGGGCCAGTTTTTGTTGATGCGCGGTAAGGCCGGTGCGTTGGGCCATGCGGATGCGGAGGAAATGCGCTTTGGTTTTCAGGTTTTTGTCCGGCCATAAATGCAGACAGTCGATCAATTTGAGTTCGGTGGCCACGCGCTGAACCAGCAACAACGATTCGAGCGCATATCGCCGCCAAGCATCCGGCGTGGCGAACACTTCGGTCTTGAGCTTCACCGGCGGATTCAAGCCGGCTGCGTGTTTTTCAATCCGCGCCACGTTTTCCGCCCGCACGTTGATCGGCTCATGGAAAATAGTGATGGGATCGAGCGCCTTGATGGCCGTGAGTGTTTTGCGGATGTCGGCTTCGTCACATTCGGGATAGGTGGGAGCCATCGCCACAAACACATGCAAGCCCGCCTCCTTCGCCGCCTGAAGAGTTTTGAGTCGCTGGCTGGGACTGGGAGCCTTGGGTTCGTAAACGCGCGCCAGATCGTTGTTGAGCGTCGGCAGGCTCATCCCAAACACCAGCCGATTGCCGAACGTCTTGAACAGCTCGAAATGTTTTTTGGCGAGGGGGCTGCGGGTGAGGATGCGAACGTTGAGCGTGCTTTCGTCACGGATGGCAATCAACGCTTTTTCCACCATTGCCAAGGCCGCGTCGTTAAGCAGTTTGGTTTTTTCCGGTGTGCTGCCCCGGAACACTTGGTAGGGATCGGTCGTGCTGCAAAAAATTACGGCGCGGTTGCCATCTTTCTTCAACTTTATCTTGGGTGTGTGTTCAGCCGATTTGAGTGAGGCCAAGAACTTCTCTTTGTCCCACTGCCGCAGCAACGAATATTCGCCCCAATGTTCGTCCGGATCGTTCACGCCGTATTTGGCCAGCTCGGGTGCCTGCTTGTTGGTCGCGGCCGAAGGCACATAGCAAAACCGGCAGGCGTGCGAGCAACCAACCGAGGTGTTGAACGCCCAATTCGAGAGCGATTTGTATTTAAAATTATTGACGCTGATGGTGGCCGGCTGATGCCAGAAGTCGAACGGCTCTTTGTTGGCTTTGCGAGATTTGGCCATGATTGATTCACGATGAATTTTTCCCGAGTGAATGGCAACCGGAAAAATATTCCACCCGTCCGAACCGTCCGAGCCGAAAAACAAAAAGGCACCCGCCTCGCGACGGGTGCCGTGTTCAACTTCTGATTTTAACGGAGCGTCAGCCCCTTGTAGCCGCGCACCGAGCGTTTATCACGCATGATGTCGTTGCGGCGATGGAGCAGAAAGCGGTGGCAGATGAGATCAGGGACTCGACGCTGGAATTCCTGGCCGGACACCGGGCGCCAGCCCTGCTCGTTGCAGGTCTCGTGATAATCCACCAGCAACTCCTCGCTGCTGACATCGGCTTTTTTATCTTCGACCAGGCGCTGCTCGATGAACGAGTCAACGCTGTCCGAGTCGTAGAGCAACGCATCCACGCGCTGCATTTGTTTCTTGCTCTGCGCGAGTTTTCCTTCGGCCTCCATCTCGGCCTTGAATTTCATCGCGCCTTCCACCAGCCAGGTCAAAATCCCGCTGGCCTCCTCGGCGATCAACACGTCGGCGTAATCGCTAATGGGCTTGGCCGGCTTCTCGCGGTCAAAATCCACCACGAGCAAACGGCGGTGCCACGCACCGGCATCGCCGTCGAGGGCAATGCGCAGGTTCGTGTTCGACGCGATGACCACGTGGAAATTTCCGCGCAGCATCTGCTTCGTCGGATTATATTTTATCTCGGCCTGGAGCAGGTCGCCGCCCACAAGGCTTTTCAACAGGCGCGCACCTTTCTCGTTGAGCGTGTCACCCGGCACGTCCTTGCCCACGAGCACGCGCTTGCCCAAAAACGCGCTGGTCTCGAACCGGCCGTTGAGGTGCTTCGTGCGCAGATGCGCCACGTTGGTTTCCGACAGCATTTTTTCAATCACGCTGACGAGCGTGCTCTTGCCGCCGCCGGGTGTGCCACGGATCAGCAAAATGCCGTGGCAGGTGTTCGCGCCCAACAGCATTGAGCCGCAGTATTTCTGGACCAGCTCCATGTCATCCGCACCCAATGCCTCGCCCAGAAACTCGTCCAAGAATCGCGGACACTTCGCCTTGGGTTCGTAATAAATGCCCGAACTGATCGTGAATGGATATTCCGGCGCGTGCGGCACGAGCTTCGGTTTATCGCCGTTCAGGTTCAGGACTCCGTTCGACGCGTGGAACAGCCCCGTGGTCGGATGCACCGCGCACTCAAAGCGGTAAATTTTCAGCATCTCGCACAGAGATTTCAACAACGCGGTCTTACCCTGAAACACCGCTTCCTCGTGGCCGTATTCCTCGCCCAACGCCAGCAGCAGGTCGCCCATCAGACGGCACGCGCCAACCTCATGGAGCGGCACCCACAGGCCCTGCTTCACGTCGTAACGCTGAAATGCCTTGAGCGTCTCGTCGTATTTGATCTGGTGTAGCTGGGCGCACTTGGCCGCCACCGCACGCTGGTTCACGACGATCTTGTTCCCTTCGCCGATGAACGGCGGACCGTATTGGATGAACACCGGGTCGGTCATTTCAACTTCGACGGGCACCAAGGCCGCGTCTTTTTTCACTTTGATTTTCTTCGTCTGCATCTCACGGCTCGCGCCGATTTTTTTCGATTTCGCCGTCATAGGCTTATTCGTTCGTTCGACCCTCTTGCGTTTCGCAGGCGTCCCCGGCTGGTTTTCAAATCCAGCCGGCCGGAACTCCAGATCGTCACCACAACTTTCGTTGCGGGCCACGGTCTTCGCCTCGCGGCACCGTGGCTGACCATTCTGGTGGTCAAATTGTCACCACGATACACCCGCAAAATTGCGCAAATTGACTGGTTCCACCGAAAGCCAGTTCAGTTCCTTTGCGGGCTAGCTTGGTTCCAGTAAAAGTAAACTCAGTTCCATGGTCGGGATGTTTTTTTTCGCTTTTTGGCGTTGCCCAACCCTTGGAAAACTGCCCTTAAATGGCTTTTCCTGCTTCACATCTTTTACCGTCGGGTGCATTCTGCCAGCAATGAAAGCTAGTCCGAATCCGCGCGACTTGTCAGTTGCCATCACTCAGTTACAACTCGCGGAATTGGCCTGCCGCTTGGTGCCGCACGACGGAGAAACTTCCGAGCAACTGGTGCAGCGGGCATTGGGCATCTGGAGATCTGCCGGCGAATTGCTCGCTGAAGAACGAGGCGAAGCAAAAACAAAATCCATCGTCAGCTTCAAAGAGGCGGCACATCAAGGTTTGCTTCCCTCCACACGCCCAAAGACGCGGATAGTGTGCAGTGACAAAGGAGTCAGGCAGGCGGTGAAACGATTTTTCGAAGCTGTGTTGGCTGGCTATGACCGAGCCATGAAGGGGCGCATCGTGACTGACTCGGTGCTGCGTGAAAACAAGCTGGAACTTAAAAAAATGCGCGACGAGGTTTTGGCTCAACACGAACTGCCGGCACATCTGCTCGAACAACTTCGGCAATTCCAAATCCAAAGCCGCGACGATTCTTTTTCAGTCACGGCGGAAACAATTCGAATTTTGCTTCAGGATGCGGATGTAGGGCGGAGGGGATTTGAGTTGTGATGAATCAAACCGTCGTTGCCTTCAGGTAGCGTTCGATCTCGGCGTGCGTGATGCGTTTTACCCGAAGAGCACCCGTGCTGCGTAATTGACCTCTAACCAGCAACCGGTAAACGGATCCGGGAGAGATTCCTAGAAGCTTAGCGGTTTCGAGAACGGAATATACCAGCTTTGCATCGAGAGCAGGACGTTGTGGTTTCATGAGTTGTGTTTTTTGATTTGTGTTTTTCTTGGTGAAATTAAACTTTTAACGCCAATAATTCTGTGGTTTTAACTTTGCCACAGTTAATGATGTGTTTAGGATTTGTCGAACTACAATGGCACCAGGGAAAGCACAAAAGCTAACGACAAATGACGGACAAAATCCGGCTGGTATTATTGTCACCCTCTCAAAGCTCGAATCCCATCTTTGGGAAGCGGCCAACATCCTGCGCGGGCCGGTGGATGCGGCGGATTTCAAGACCTACGTTTTTCCGCTTCTCTTTTTCAAGCGCATCTCTGATGTGCATGACGAGGAATATCAGGGCGCGCTCACCGAATCCGGCGGGGATGAACAATACGCATCGGGCCGAGAGCAACACAGTTTTCAGATCCCGGAAAATTGTCATTGGAATGATGTTCGTGCCGTGGCCACCAATGTCGGTCAAGCCCTGCAAAAAGCCATGCGCGGCATCGAAACCGCCAATCCGGAGACGCTTTACGGCATCTTTGGCGATGCCCAATGGACCAACAAAGAGCGCCTGCCGGATTCGCTCCTGCGCGACCTCATCGAACATTTTTCCCGTATTAATCTCGGCAACCAGGCCGCTGCCGGCGACATCCTCGGCCAGTCCTACGAATACCTGATCAAAAAGTTCGCCGATGCCACCAACAAAAAGGCCGGCGAATTTTACACGCCGCGCACCGTAGTCCGCTTGATGGTGAACATCCTCGACCCCCAGGCCGGTGAATCCATTTACGATCCCGCCTGCGGCACCGGCGGCATGTTGATTGAGGCGATTCAGCATGTGAAAGCGAATCACGGCGATGACCGCACGCTCTGGGGCAAACTTTACGGCCAGGAAAAAAACCTGACCACCTCCGCCATCGCCCGCATGAATCTGTTCCTGCACGGCGCGTCGGATTTCCATGTCGTGCGCGACGACACGTTGCGCAACCCGGCTTTCTTCACCGGCGACAGCCTCGCCACCTTCGACTGCGTCATCGCCAATCCGCCGTTCTCGCTGGAAAAATGGGGCGAGGAAGTTTGGACCAGCGATCCTTACGGCCGGAATTTTGCCGGGATGCCACCGGGCAAGAGCGGCGATTATGCCTGGGTGCAGCACATGATCAAAAGCATGGCGCTCAAAACCGGCCGCATGGCCGTGGTGCTGCCGCATGGCGCCTTGTTCCGCATGGGCAAGGAGGGCGAAATCCGGGAAAAGATTCTCGGCATGGACCTGCTCGAAGCCGTCATCGGCCTTGGCCCGAACCTGTTTTACGGCACCGGCCTCGCCGCCTGCATCCTGATTTTCCGCCAGCGCAAGGCGAAGGACCGGAAGCACAAGGTGCTCATCGTGGACGCTTCCAAGGAGTTCAAGACCGGCCGGGCGCAAAACGAACTGCTGCCGGAACACGTCGAGCGTATTTACCAGTGGTATCGGAAATACCAGGACGTTGCCGGCATCGCCCGCGTCGTCACGCTGGACGAAATCGCCGCCAACGACCACAACCTGAATATCCCGCGCTACGTCGAACCCAAGAGCGACCAGGTCGTGCTGACGGTGGACGCGGCGATGAAACAGTTGCGCACGAGCGCCACGGCCGCATTCAGCGCCGAGGACAAACTGGTCACAATTTTAGAACGGGAAGGTTTGTTGAAATGACCCAGCGCATCCCTCAACAACAACTTGAATCCTACCTCTGGGGCGCGGCCACGCTCCTGCGCGGGACGATTGATGCCGGTGATTACAAGCAGTTCATTTTCCCGCTCCTGTTTTACAAGCGCGTGTGCGACGTGTTCGATGAAGAGACGCAGGCAGCACTAACGGAATCCGGCGGCGATAAACGCTACGCTTCCGGGCGTGAGCAGCACCGGTTCCAGATTCCGGCGGAGGCCCATTGGCGTGAGGTGCGGCAGGTGGCCAAGAATGTCGGCGCCGCGTTGCAATCCGCCATGCGCGCCATTGAAACGGCCAACCCGGACAAACTTTACGGCATCTTCGGGGACGCGCAATGGACCAACAAAGACCGGCTCTCCGACACGATGTTGCGCGATCTGGTTGAGCATTTCAGCACGCTGGAGTTGACCGTTGCCAATCTGCCGGAAGACGAGCTGGGCCAGGGCTACGAATACCTCATCAAAAAATTCGCCGACGATGCCGGCCACACCGCCGCCGAGTTTTACACAAACCGCACTGTTGTTCACCTGATGACTGAAATGCTCGACGTGCAACCGGGCGAATCCGTTTACGACCCGACGTGCGGCTCCGGCGGCATGTTGCTCTCGTGCATCACGCATCTGCGCCGGCTGAACAAGGAATGGCGCAACGTCCGGCTCTACGGTCAGGAGCGGAATCTGATGACTTCGTCCATCGCCCGCATGAATTGCTTCCTGCACGGCATTGAGGATTTCCGAATTGAGCGCGGCGACACCCTGTCCGAACCGAAGTTCGTCCAAGGCGACCGACTCCAGCGCTTCGACGTGGTGCTGGCCAATCCGCCGTATTCCATCAAGCAATGGGATCGCGACGCCTTTGCCTCCGACCCGTGGGGCCGCAATCTTTTCGGCACGCCGCCGCAAGGCCGCGCCGACTACGCCTTTCAGCAACACATCTTGCAGAGCCTCAACCCCAAGACCGGCCGTTGCGCGGTTCTGTGGCCGCATGGCGTCCTGTTCCGCCAGGAGGAAGCCGAAATGCGGCGCAAGCTCATCGAAGCGGATCTCATCGAATGTGTCCTTGGTCTTGGGCCAAATCTGTTTTACAACTCGCCGATGGAGGCGTGCGTCGTTATCTGCCGCACCGCCAAACCCAAGGCGCGACGCGGAAAAATCCTGCTCATCAACGCCGTCAACGAAGTTACCCGCGAACGCGCCCAAAGTTTCCTCACCGACGACCACATTGAGCGCATCGTCGAAGCCTACAAACAATTCGCCGACGATCCCGGCTTCGCTCGGGTCGTCACGTTGGACGAAATCCGCGCCAAGGACAGCAACTTGAGCATCCCGCTTTACGTCGCGCCCGCCGGCAACGGTTCAACGGTTGAAGTGAAGGCCGACTCCGGCTTCGCTGATTCATGCGGAGAATGGTTGAAATCGGCGGCCACAGTCGCGGAATCCGTTGCCAGCTTGCTACCCAAAGGCGGTTTGCCGGAACGGAACGGCAAGCAGCGGGTCAACCAGGCCTGGGCCAAGCTGCCGCTGTTCAATCGCAAGAACTGGACGCGGGTGCGGTTTGATGACGTGGTGGAGAATCTCAACGAGACGTGTGATCCGGCGGAGGCTGGATTGGAGCGAGTCATCGCGATGGAACATCTCGAACCCGGCTCGCTGCACATTCGGGCTTGGGGCAATGTGGCGGAAGGCACGACGTTCACGCGGCGCTGCCGGCCGGGGCAGGTGCTGTTTGGCAAACGCCGGGCGTATCAGCGGAAGGTGGGGGTGGCGGAGTTCGACGCGGTGGTGTCCGGCGACATTTATGTGCTCGCGCCCAAAGGCGACCGGCTGCTGCCGGAACTCCTGCCGTTTCTCTGCCTCTCGGAGCGGTTCTTTCAGCACGCGGTCGGGACCTCCGCCGGTTCGCTCTCGCCGCGCACCAACTGGAGCAGTCTCGCCAGCTTTGAGTTCGACCTCCCGCCGCTCGACCAGCAGCGCCGCATCGCCGCAATCCTCTGGGCGGTGGATGAAACTGTTCAATGTTACAAAGCACTAACCGACTCGACGAACCAAGCGAGAGAAACCTACCTTCGAGAAACTTTCTCAAATGGCCGCGCTGCTTCTGCCAACGGACATCGTGAAAAATGGCCGCACTGGAATGAGCTACCTCTCTCCGAGGTTGTTGAGTTCTTGGACGGCCAACGAAAGCCAATCAAGGAAGCGGACCGCGCAAAACGACGAGGCGATTATCCCTACTACGGCGCGTCGGGCATTATTGACACGATTGACGATTACATTTTCGACGAGCCTCTGATTCTCTTGGGTGAGGACGGGGCTAACATCGTTGATCGGTCAACGCCTTTGGCATTTCGCGTGAGCGGGAAAATTTGGGTTAACAACCACGCACATGTTTTGCGTGTGAGGCCGCCGCATTCACTGGTCTATCTCGAATACTTTCTTGAATCACTCGACTACAAGCCGTTCGTGACAGGAACTGCGCAGCCAAAGCTTAACAAGGGCGTTTGTGAAAGCATTCGCGTCCCCGTTCCAGATCCGGGGTTTCAAAAGGAAGTCGAGCAGCGCTTGCTCGCATTTGAAGAGGCATTGTCAAAACAAGACGAAGCGCAAAAACGTATTCGCGAATTGCTCTTCGCTACGCTGACTCAATTCACGGAACTCAAATCATGAGCTTCAACGAATCCAACACCGTCGAGCAGATGATTCTCGACGCCTTGTCCGCCGACACGACCGGCGGCAACCGGCCGTTTGAATTGAAAGACGCGCCCGGCTGGGGCGCTTCGCTTGGCGGTGAATTGCGGCCCGCTAAATGGGAATATGCGCCCGCCGCTGACGTTCCCCGGCAGGCCGGAGACGTGATGGTGGAACCGTGGTTGCGTCTGGCCCTCATCCGGCTCAATCCCGAAATTGCCAACCAGCCCGACCGCGCCGACGAGGTCATTTATGCGTTGCGGGCTATTTTGCTCACGGTGCAGGCGGATGGCTTGGTCCGGGCCAATGAGAATTTCATGGATTGGTTGCGCGGCGAGAAGACGATGCCCTTCGGCCCCAACGGCGAGCATGTGCCGGTGCGGTTGGTGGACACCGCCAACCCGGCCGGCAACCAGCTCGTGGTCACGAACCAATGGGTGTATCAGGCCGGCAGCGTGGAAAAGCGGTTCGACGTGGTGTTCGTGGTCAATGGCCTTCCCATCGTCATCGGCGAGGCCAAGACGCCCACGCGCAGTGCGGTGACGTGGTTCGACGGCGCGTTCCAGGTGAACGAGATTTACGAGAAGCAAGTGCCGGCCATGTTCGTGCCCAATGTCTTTTCCTTCGCCACGGAAGGGAAAAAATTCCGTTACGGCTCGATCCGGATGCCGATTGACATCTGGGGACCATGGCGCACGCGGGAGAACGAGCCGGAAGGTTCACTGGCCGACGTGAAGCGCACGGTGGAATCCATGCTCCAGCCGGTCGTGGTGCTGGACATCCTCCAGAATTTCACGGTATTCGCCACGGACAAGAAGCATCGCCGCATCAAGATCATCGGCCGCTACCAGCAGTATTTCACGGTGAACCAAATCGTCGAGCGCGTGATCAAAGGCCAGCCGAAGAAGGGCCTCATCTGGCATTTTCAGGGCAGCGGCAAGTCGTTGCTCATGGTGTTCGCCGCGCAGAAGTTGCGGCTGCATCCCAAGCTGGGCAATCCCACCGTCATCATTGTGGTGGACCGCATTGACCTGGACACGCAGATCACTGGCACCTTCAACGCGGCGGACGTGCCGAACATGGTCGGCGTGGCCACGCGAGAGGAATTGCAGACGTTGCTGGCGCAGGACGTGCGCAAGGTGCTCATCACCACCATTCACAAGTTTGGCGAGGCGGACGGCAAATTGAACGAGCGGTCGAATATCATTGTCATGGTGGACGAGGCGCACCGCACCCAGGAAGGCGATCTCGGCCGCAAGATGCGCGAGGCGCTGCCGAATGCCTTCCTGTTCGGTCTTACCGGCACGCCGATCAATCGCGCCGACCGCAATACCTATTGGGCATTCGGCGCCAACGAGGACGAAAAGGGCTACATGAGCCGCTACTCGTTTTCGGAATCCATCCGCGACAAGGCCACGTTGCCGCTGCATTTTGAAGCGCCGGAGGTAAAACTGAAAATTGACCGGGCGGCGATTGACGAGGCGTTCAAGCAGATCACCGGCGAACTGAGCGAGCAGGACCGCGACGACCTTGCCAAACGCGCTGCCAAGATGGCCGTCCTGGTTAAAAACCCGGAGCGCATCCGGGCGGTGGTAAACCACATCGTCAAACATTTCCAAACCAAGGTGGAACCAAACGGATTCAAGGCGCAGGTGGTGGTGTTCGACCGCGAGTGCTGCATCCTCTACAAAGCGGTGATGGATGAATTAGTCGGGCCAGAGGCCAGCGCTATCGTCATCAGCGGCGCGCAGCACGATCCGCCGGAATGGAAACAGCATGTCCGCGACAAAGATGCCGAGGAAAAGTTGCTCGACCGTTTCCGCGATCCTTTGGACCCGTTGAAATATGTCATCGTCACCAGCAAGCTGCTCACCGGCTTCGACGCGCCGATTTTGCAGGTGATGTATCTCGACAAGCCGATGAAGGATCACAATCTCCTGCAAGCCATCTGCCGCACGAACCGCACGTTCGGCCAGGAAAAAACGCACGGGCTGATTGTGGATTACATCGGCATCTTCGATGACGTCGCCCAGGCGCTGGATTTCGACGAAAAGGCCGTGCAACAGGTCGTCAGCAACATCGAAGAACTGCGCAAGGCGCTTCCAGTGCAGGTGCAGAAGTGCCTGGCATTTTTCCCGCACGTGGACCGCAGCGTCGGCGGCTACGAGGGGCTCATGGCCGCGCAGCAATGCCTGCCCAACAACGAAGTCCGCGATAAATTCGCCGCCAACTACATCGTGCTGGGCACCATCTGGGAGGCGCTGTCGCCCGACCCGTGCCTCAGCCCCTACGAAAAAGATTACCGGTGGCTGACGGCGGTCTATGAATCGGTGAAGCCGGTCAGCGGCAACGGCAAGTTGCTCTGGCACGCACTCGGAGCCAAGACGGTGGAGTTGATCAACCAGAATGTCCACTTGGAATCCGTGCGCACCGATGTCGAGACGCTGGTGCTCGACGCGCAGGTGTTGGAAGATATTTTGAAAGATGCCGACCCGGCCAAGCGCGGGCGGGAAATCGAAATCACGCTCATCGCCCGGCTGAAGAAGCATCTCGGCAATCCCAAGTTCACCGAGTTGGGGGAGCGGTTGGAAAAGGTCAAGGAACGCCACGAACAAGGCTTCCTCAACAGCCTGCAGTTCCTGAAGGAGATCCTCGAATTGGCCAAGGAAGTTCTGGAAGCAGAGAAGCAAGCCGATCCGCAGGAAGACCGCGACCGCGCCAAGGAGGCGCTCACCGAGCTGTTCAAGGGCGTCAAATCCAAGAATACGCACATCATCGTCGAGCGCATCGTGTCGGACATCGACGACATTGTGAAGAAAGTGCGCTTCCCGGACTGGCAGCGCACCAACGCCGGCGAGCGGCTGGTGCAAAAGGAGCTCCGCCGCACCCTGCTCAAATACAAATTGCACACCGACCAGGAACTGTTCGACAAAGCCTACGGGTATATCCGGCAGTATTATTGATGGCTAAACAAAGGATTTCCAAGCCAGCCATCCCCAGCACCATCCCACTGTCACCGCAATTCCAATCCCGAGGACCAGAACAGCGATGATAGCGAGACGATGCTGGAGAGGGCGTGAGTTGGGATGGCCGGCCTTTCACCGGCCTTTGTGCTGCTTGTAAATGCGCCAGAATACCATACCCACCACCGCCCAGATCAAGAACGGAACGATTGCGGACAGGATGTAGTAGCTGACGATGGCCACGATCAGGTAGCCGATGAGTTTGTTTTGCTTTTCATGCATCTTCAGCTCCACTTCCGGCACTCGTTGATGAACTCGCAGCCGGCACAGGTGAAACACGGTGACGGCACAAAATCACCACGCTGCACACCATTGGCATAGCTTTCGATTTGCTTGAACAACCGCTTCTGCTGCTGTTCGGTCATCGGTGGAGCAGATGTGACCACGAGCTTGGGCTGCTTGAGTTTGACGAGGTGGTGCAGCTCAACGCCCGACTCTTTGCGGCCAGTAGCATCGCGGTAGAGCACGCTGTAGCTCGACGTTTGGATCTCGTGCTGATGAGCTGCTGAATTTGCATCCGGCGTTTTGCCCGTCGTCTTGAAATCAACGATGCGACCACCAGCACGCACCAAGTCCAGCACGCCTCGCAACACCGGCAGTCCATGTTTGCTCAGGTCAGCCTCGACCGGAACCTCAACAGCTTCAGGCTGCTCATTGCTGCGAATGGGTGTTTCCGTGAAGAACGTTTCGAGCATCTGCCAAGCCTGCTGTTGCTGCTTGGCCTCGTCATCATCCCAATCCACGCCAGCCTGTTCTTTCCATGCTGCCTCGAACACCTGACGCATGGTGGCAATTTGAAACGGCTCCTTACGCCAGCGAGCCATGTTCCACGCCTGAAGCACGCTATGAACCGTGGTGCCGACATGAAGCGCAGCCGTCTTGGGCTTTTCGAGCTTGAGGACGTAGCGGAAGAAGAATTTCAAACGACATTGGAGCCAGAGATTCAATCTGCTGGCTGAAATGGTCGTGAGCAATTCTTCCGTGGGTGCGGGTGTGACAGCGTTCATCGTGCACCCCCCTTCGCGAACCGTTGATTGCGCGGTTTGCTCTGGCCGGTCTGCTCCAACAATTCTTCAATGAGACCAGATGCTTCGAGCTTGTTGAGCTGCCGAACACCTTTGCTGAACCGATCCTGCGCGAGTTGTTCGACTAGATTTTTATCCAGCTTGTTCTCGTCGGTGATCTTGAGGATGAGTTCTTTTTGCTTCACGCTGCACTGCCACGGTTCTTCTGCGGGCTTGATGCTGCGGTGATGCCCGTTGCCGTTTGTGTGCCCGTTGCCGTTGACATGAAGCACGGGAACCACTTCGCCGGGCAACCATCCAGTTTGCTGGATTTCACGATCCACACACGATTGCATGAGCTGGTGCAGTTCTTGACTCTTGGCCGACACTTGCGACAGATCCGCAATTTCGGCTCTGAGCGTGACACTATATTGGTGACTGCTGTAGCCCGGCAGACCGAGCTTCTTTGAGTAGTTGGCTTCGATGACGATCATATTTTCCTTTCGTGTTTTTGTTGTTTTTGCTGTTGGGGGAAATAAAAGAGCCCGGCCAGTGAAGACCGGGCTGTGTGTGGTTTAATTTGCGTGATACGGTGGCGAGCTGTCCTTGAGATGCGTGGCCTCGTGGGCTTTTTTCCAGCCGCCAGTGTGTTGCAGGCCAGTTGTAAGCAGTTCGTTGGTCAGCACGGTCATGGGCACACCGCGAGCTTGAGCTTCGTGATAGAGCGCACTGACGATGAACCTTTTGATCTCTGGCGAATAATGCTTTGGGCGAGACATAGCGCATCAATTCCTCCGATCAGCACGACAGGCCATCAGCTCGCGTTCACAGTCCAAGCCAATGCGCCAGCCAGGGATTTGAGCGATGTCTTTCAGGATGTCAGCGCCCATGTATTCGAGCAGTTTCGCCGCGAGCTTTTTGCGATAGGTCTGCATGGATGAATCGCTCAGACCAGCTTTACGGCCAGCTTCCCTGAGTGTTTTACCGGCACTCAGGAATTCGATGACTAGCTTCTCAACGCGCGACAGGCCGGCCATGAACGCGTCCCAGTCAATCTTGCGTGCGGCTTGAGTGGACGGATCTTCGCTGTCCTTTGAAATCACGTCTTGCAGCTCAAAGATTTCATTTCCACTTTCGCTGACGCTGACGACTTCATTGAGTGAGTGAAGCTGCGTGATGCCGTCCAGTTGCGTGCCGGTGCCGTAAGTGTCAACGCGTGAACTTCCATTTGCGCGTCGACCACTTTTGAGATGTTGAAGCGTGTAGTAAGCGATGTTGCCCGGAGTGACCTTGCCGAGCTTTCCCTGTTGTTCAAGGCGATCCACCATTTTAGCGGCGAGAGTAATGCCGTCTTGAACGAGCTCTGCGTGGTCTTCGGCACCAACACAGAGAATTGACCGTGGAACTGCTCCGGCGATTCTTGGTGCGATTTGATCCTGTAAAATCCAACCGGCTTGAGGCGACATAGTGATTCCTTTTCGATGTGGGTGAATGAAAACGACGCAGCCCTTTCGGTGATGAAAGGGCTGTGGCGTGATGGGAAAGTTGACGTCAGCAGAATGCCAGCGTCACCATCATTGTATTATCCCATTTTTACAGGGGAATCTGGGAGGCGGGAGGGGTGAAAATTATGCATCCGAGCCGTCCGAGGTTTAAATCACTGGTTCGAGGTGCTAGTTCGTGAATTGGCAGAAATCTGATTTAGGGATTATTAAGTTTACAGCAGGCTGTAGCCGTCCACTAAAATTCGCACCAGCGCCATGCGGCCAGATTAGCGGCTCGCTGCGGTCGGCAAAAGTTTTTCCCGCCGGTGAAATGGCTTTAGCTTTGCCACCGCTTACGGTTTAATGTCGCGAATTTATTGACATGGCCGCCGCCAATTCCATTTTCCAAAAGTCCAACCGCAACATCGCCATCATCGCGGCGGTCGTGTTCATACTCGACCAGTTCACGAAATGGCTCGTGCTGAACCTGCTCGAAAAAGGCGACGAAAAAATCATCATCAGCGGCTTTTTCAAATTCGTCCACTGGGGCAACACCGGCGCGGCGTGGAGTTTGTTTCGCGGCAACAACGGCGCACTGGCCTTCGTCGCGCTGCTGGCGTTTGTCGCGCTGTTTCTCACGCGGCATCATTTCAATTCCCACACCATCTCCGGTCAGATCGCGTTCGGACTTATTTTTGGCGGCATCGCCGGCAATCTCACCGACCGCCTGCTCCCGAGCCGCCATGAGGTCATTGATTTCATTTACTTTTTTATGCAGCAGCGCGGCGGCGGCGAAATCGGTTTTCCCGCGTTCAACATCGCTGACACCGCCATCTGCACCGGCGTCGGCCTGATTTTTCTCATCACCTGGCGCAACGAACATTCGCCGCAGCCACCGACGAATTAAGTTTCATGGCCACGCGCACGGAACATTTCACCGTCGAACAATCGCTGCCCTCCGAGCGGCTCGACGTTTTTCTGCGCACAAAATTTCCCGCCGTCTCGCGCGGCGCGATGCAGCGGCTCATCGAGCAAGGCCACATCCGTGTTGATGGCAAAACCGTCAAGCCTACGCACAGCCCACGCGCAGGTGAAAAAATCGAAGTCCATTGGCCCGAAGCGCGGCCCGCCGAAGCGCAGCCCGAGGAAATTCCGCTCGATATTTTGTTCGAGGACAAATCGCTGATTGTCGTCAACAAACCCGCTGGCCTCGTCGTGCATCCCGCCGCCGGCCACGAGGAACACACGCTCGTCAACGCCCTGCTTTTCCACTGCAAAGGTTCATTGAGCGGCATTGGCGGCGTGGCGCGACCGGGCATCGTGCATCGGCTCGATAAGGAAACGAGCGGTTGTCTCGTCGTCGCCAAAAATGACGAGACGCACATCGCGTTGTCGGAACAATTTGCCAATCGCGTCGTAAAAAAAGTTTATCACGCCATCGTCTGCGGCGAGGTGCCGCGCGAAGCAGGCGAAATCCACGCCGCCATCGCGCGCCATCCCACGCATCGCAAACGCATGGCGGTGCAGGACGATTCCGATGGGCGCGCCGCACACACGAGCTACCGCGTGCTGGAGAAATTGAATCACGCCACACTCGTCGAAGCGCAGATCCACACCGGCCGCACGCATCAGATCCGTGTGCACTTCCTGCACCTCGGCCATCCGGTCGTGGGCGATGACACTTACGGCTCGACGAAAAATAAACGGCTGAAAGAACTCGCGAACTACGCCGCGCCGCGCGTCTTGCTGCACGCGAAAGAATTGAGTTTCATCCATCCGCGCACCCAGAAGACCTTGAAATTTTCCGCGCCGCTGCCGGATGATTTCAAGCAGGCGCTGAAATTACTGCGGTTGAAATAATTTCCGGTTACCATAATCACATTGCAATGGCTCATCAACCCGCCCAAACTCGTAGTCTGGGCTGACGTCACTCATCGGCTTTGATTGCTAAATAAAAATTAAAATGCGAGCCGCTGTGCCGGTTCAAAACTCATTCGCTTTACTGTCATTATGAATTTTCGTTGGTTGAACGCATTACTTTGGGGCAACTCCGTGGCACTCGCTTGGATGTGGGGGTTGGGTCTGTTTTTCAGCGTGCAGATGACGTTCATGTTCGGCCTGCAAGGCTTGTTGCTGTTCGCCATTCCAAACGCTGTGGGTCTGATGCTGTTTGGTTTTCTAACGCAAATCGTCGCCAAGCGCCACGACGGCGGACGCGAATCGCTGGCAATTTTCTTTGAAAAATTTGCCAAACCGTTCCGGCTGATTTTGTATCTCTATCAGATTCTGGCGCTCACGCTCACGGTGTTTGCACTGGCGCGCTATCTCTTCGTGCCGCTGCAACTCGCGTCCGGCGGACTTTTTGTCATCTATTTGTGCCTGATTGTCTTTGTCATTCTGGCCGCCGGTTGTTTGTTCGGCGAAGAATTTGGCATTGAGAAAATTAAATACAGCCACGCGCTGCTCGGTCTGCTGCTGCTCGGCTGCGTCGCAATAATTCTCTGCGGCTTGCAACCGTTTCTGCCGGCAATCTTCACTTGGACTGCGCCGTTTCCAAAAGAGTGGACCGGCCCGACAATTTTCGGCTACGCGATTCCGCTGACGGTTGGCTTGTTGGTCGGGCCGTGGCTCGATCTCCAACAATGGCAACGCGCGATTCAGATTCACCGCGAAAATTCTTCCATCCGCTTAAGTTATTTTTTTGGCGGCGGCATTTTTTTCCTGATGCTGCTGTTCCACGGTTGCCTGGCATTGTGGGTGATGGATAAGCAAGACGCGCCGCTGCCCGCCAATGTCGCGCTGGACGGTTTCAAATATGCCCACGATTTAGTTACCCATTATTTCATCAACAACTCCGCCGCCGCCGGCTGGATGCCGCTGGCGTATTTTTCGTTCCTTTCAATTTGCGTGCTGACCACGCTCGACAGCGGCTACATCGCGCTCAAATGGTTTCTCAGCAGCAATGTGGAAAAAAGTCAGAACATGCTCGTGTCGCTTGTGCCCAAACAAATGATCAGCTCGCCGATACCGAGTTTCATGCTGGTCGGCGTCATCACGCTGGTCGGAATTTTTGCTAAATTGGAGTTGGAATATTTCATGGTCGCCTACGCGTCGTTCTTTGTCGGTTACGCGGCGCTCGCCATCGCCCGCTGCTTCGTGCCGAACTCGCAACAGCCCTTGCCGCAAATCCGCATGATCTCCATGGCCAGTATGTCCATTGTGATTTTTGCTTTTGGTTATCTCAACAGCCAGACGCCGCTGCTGTTTTTAGGTTCGTTGCTGCCGCTGATTTACGGCACTTGGCTCGTGTTCAACACCGACCTTTTGCGCGTCGCCACCGAGAAAGCCAGCGAAGTGATTGAAGCCGCGGCGGAAATTCCTGCCATCCGCGCGCTGACCCAAGCGACCGCCGCCGTGACGAATTCGGAAGTCAAAGCGCCGGCGGACACCCACGCGCTCGCCGGCCATTTCGAGGGTAAATGGTTCGTCTATTCCATGCTCGCCACTTACGCCGACACCAATTCCGTCGGCAATGTTTACTTCGGCATGTATCCAATGTTCGTGGGCAAAACGCGCGAATTATTTTTCAACGCCACGATGCCGAACTTCGACCTGAAAACGACGACGTTCTACATTCTGACCCGCAGCTTCGAGCACAAATTTATTCGCGAAGCGCGCGAGTTTGACACCATCACCGTGAAAATTCGCATCGCCGAATACAACCGAAAATTCTGCACGCTCGAACATCAAATTTTCAATTCCGAACACGCCCTGCTTGGCAAAGGCAAACAATCGCTTTTGTTCGTTTCGTCCAAAGATTTCAGCCTGCTCGACATCCCGCCGGAAGTTTACACCTCGTTTATCCGTTACGCTTGAGCGAGTTTAATTTCACCCCGCCGTCAGCCGGATGATTTCGCGGAGCGTCGTCTGCGGTTTGAAATTCACGCAGCGTTCCAGTTTTTCCACCAGCGGCTTGCGGCGGCGCATGTCGTCAAAGCCCGGCGCGTAAGCTTGATCGTAAGGAATCAATTCGATTTGCGATTTTGAATCAAGCGTAGCCACGACGAGCTTCGCCAATTCGAGAATGGAAATTTCTTCCGTGCCGCCGATGTTGAAAATCTCGCCGCGCGCCGCGTCACATTTCTGCAAACGCACCAGCGCCTCCACCACATCGTGCACGAGACAGAAGCAGCGCGATTGCGCGCCGTCGCCAAAGACGCGCAGCGGCTCGCGCGCTTTCGCTGCCGCGATGAAGCGCGGCAGCACCATGCCGTAGCGACCGGTCTGACGCGGGCCGACGGTATTGAACAGCCGCGCGATGGTCACCGGCAGATTTTTCTCGCGCGCGTAGGCCAGCGCGAGAAATTCGTCCGTGAGCTTCGAGCACGCGTAGCTCCAACGCGATTGGCCAGGCGGCCCGATGAGCAAATCGTCTTCCTCGCTGAATTCCGGCTTCGCGCTCTTGCCATAAACTTCGGAAGTGGACGTGAACAGAATCGGCGTGGAATTTTTCGCGGCGGCGCGCAGTAAAATCTGCGTCTCATTGAAACTCGCTTCGAGCACGTGCAACGCAGATTTGACAACGAGTTCCACGCCAACGGTAGCGGCGAGGTGAAAAATAAATTCCGCATTCGCCGCCAGTTCCGGCAACTCTTCGCAGTTGGAAATTTTCGATTGAATGAAACGAAAGTTTTTATTTGTCGCCACGGCGCGCAGATTATCACGGCTACCGGTGGACAAATCGTCAATAACGACAACATTTTTACCATCTTTCAGCAAACGCTCCACCAGATGCGCGCCGATAAAACCAGCGCCGCCGGTGACGAGAATATGTTTTGCGTTTTTCATTTTAGCGCGTTCGCGACAGCTTCCGCTAGTTTCTCACGGAACTCGGCACTTTCAATTTTTTCCGTCTCGCGCGTATTGGAAAGATAGCCGCCTTCAATCAAAACCGCCGGACGTCTTTGACCGAGCAGCACGCCCATGAACCGCGCGCGTCGGATGCCGCGATCTTCTTCGCCGCTCGCGTGCAACACCGCCGCGTGCAGCCGGACGGCGAACTGCAAATTTTCCACGTCAAAGGCGTTGTTCGGATAATGGTCGCTCCACAAATCGCTGTAGCCGCGGGTAAGCGTCGAGGGCATTCCTGTTGGCGTCAGACAATACGTTTCCAGACCGTTCTGGATTTTGTCCGGCGCGGCGGAATTGAAATGCAGACTAACAAACAAATCTGCGTGGTGCGCCTCGGCAAAATTAACGCGATTGGAAAGCGCGAGATCGGAATCGTTCGTGCGCGTCAAAAAAACTTTCCAGCCGTTGGTGGCAAGCAGCGTCTGGATGCGCCGCGCCCAATCGAGCGTAAATTCTTTTTCAAACCGTCCGTCCGTCAAACTGTGCGTGCCGACATTCATGCCGCCATGCCCGGGATCGAGCACGAGCACGCGATTGGTGCCAAAGGCTAACGGCTCGTCGAGCAGCAACGGCTCCAGATTTTTTTGCAGGTCGAGGCCATAAACAAAAATTTGGTCGTCAATAATTTCGGGCGCAAAACCGAGGTGCATCGTCAGACCATTCCATGTCGCCTCACGACTGCCGATTTCCAAAACCATTGTGCCACGGCGCGAACTCACGGCATAACTGGCGACTGGTGAATTAGCCACCTTGCGCGGCGACGCTATTTTATTTTCCTTAGCCCAACGGTCAAGTGAGGTCCAAGTCAAGATGGGCGCGGGCGGAGAAATTTTTGGCGACGCCGGAATCGGATGAACGGCTGGCGCCGGATTCGTTTTAACAACTGGTCGTGCCGACAAACTTTTAGGCTGATAACTTTTCACCGAAACAGGCTGGACAACCTCGTTGGTCAACGACCATTCGCGCGGCGGCGACTGCGCTTCCGAGCCTTGATAAACGCTGGTGCAGCCCGCGAGGAGCAACAGCATTCCGCCAAAAATGATTCCCGTAAATTTGAACACGCGCCAATTGTGCGGAAGCAAAATGCGGACTCAAGCTGTTTCAGATTTTTCTTCGCAAAAATAATCCGCCGGTTTTTCGGCGGCGCAAAACGTCGCCTTGACGGACATTAGCCGGATGTGCAACATCGCTTGTATTCATGGTGTTAAAGTGCGGGTTTGCGCCGGACGGCAAACGCCGGTCGCCAGCCGCACTTTCAAAAAATCGCAATGGCTTTCACAAAATTTTCCGAACAATCGCAGGGCGTTCAATTGCTGCAACGCTCGCTGGCGCGCGGTCGTCTCGGCCACGCGTATTTGTTCACCGGCCATCAGCTTGAAGAACTTGAAACGCTCGCGCGCACGCTGGCGAAAACCTTGAATTGTCAGAATCCGGTCAAGACCAACGGCGTCGCCACCGATTGCTGCGATGAATGTTTGAACTGCAAAAAAATTGAGAACGATACGCACGCGGACATTCACTGGGCGCGCGCGGAATCCAAGTCGCGCATTATTTCTGTGGATCAAACGCGCGAATTGACACGCGAAATCCAGCTCAAGCCCACTGAGGCTGGTTACAAAATCGCCATCATTTCCGGCGCTGACCGGTTGAACGCGCAGGCGGCGAACGCGTTCCTCAAAACGCTCGAAGAACCGCCACCGAAATCGGTTTTAATTTTGCTGACAACCGAACCTTCGCGAATTTTAGAAACAATTTTGTCGCGTTGTTTGCGCCTTAATTTTTCCGCCGAAACCGCGCGCAAACTTTCCGCCGAACAATCTATCTGGTTGCAACAATTCAGTTCCGCCGCCGCCGGAGAACAAAAGAGTTTGTTTGGCCGCTATCGTCTGCTGGATTCCTTGTTGCAACATCTCAACATGCTTCGCGCCCGTGTGGATGAAGCGTTATCGGCACGTTCCCCACTCGAGAAATACAGCGATGCAGAAAAAGATTTGCGCGAAAAATGGGAGGAAGAATTGAAGGCGGGTATTGAGGCGGAGTATCGCCGCCAGCGCGCGGAAGTTTTATTATTGCTGCAATGGTGGTTGCGCGATGTCTGGTTTTGGACGCTCGCCGCCGGTGAAGAATTGTTGCACCTGCCGCAAATCGCCGGCGCAGATGAAGTCGCCAAACGCATAAGCCCGCGTCAGGCACAGGAAAATCTGGCGGTGCTCGAACAGACCCAGCGGCTGCTTCACACCAACGTGCAGGAAGCGCTCGCGCTCGAAGTCGGCTTGCTCAAATTGCAGCTCTGACGCGATGAAAAATCTCACCGGGACGAAAATCTACGCGCTAGCGTTCGGGCTTTTTCTCGGACTATGCATCTGGAAGTTCGGCAACCCCGTCATCCTCGACCATAAAATTTCCCCGCCCGCAACCGCGGCGGAGTTTTTAAACGAACCGTGGCCAACGCATTGGGCCAATTGGATTTTATTGCCGCTTGCAGCCATCGGCGCAATTTTGATTTTTCAAAAGCAAATTTCCTGGACGCAAACAAAATGGCTTTGGTTGCTGCCCGTAATCTGGCTTGGCTGGCAGTTTGTTTCTGCCACTCAAACCGTGGATGCCGATTTGACGGCTGCGACGCTCTGGCAATGTTGTGGCTGCGTGGCTTGCTATTTTCTCGGCGCACTAATTTTTGCACGTGATGATTTGTGGCGCTGGCTGTTGCCCGGATTGCTGACGGCATTTGCCTTGTGCCTTGTGCGCAGCATTGACCAGCACGTTTTTGAATTTCCGCAAAATTACCAGATGCTCGTCGAGGGTGAACGCAGCGGTTGGACAAATTTTCCGCCGGAAACTATCGCGGAAATGAAAGCTGGCAACGTCATCTTCACCACCAATGGCACAGATGTAGCCAACCAACTAATTCTTGAAAAATTCAGAAAAGGTCGCGTAGCCGGAACGCTCGTATATCCGAATGCATTGGCGGGAATAATCCTATTACTTTGGCCAATTTCGCTAGCGCTCGCGTTTAGCGCCACAAGAAAGCTAAAGTCGCTTATCCGCTTCGGCACAATTGGACTGACTATTTTTCTTGGCGGCGCGGCTATTTTCTGGAGTGGATCGAAACTTGGCTGGCTCATTGGCCTCGCCCTTGCCGGAATGGTTATATTGCGACTTGATTGGCCGAAGAAAATAAAACTGGCAACCGTTGCCTTCGTGCTAATTCTTGGTCTTGGCGCTTTTGCCGTTCGTTTCCACAATTATTTCTCCGCCGGTGCCACGAGCGTCGGGGCACGCTTAGATTATTGGCGGGCCGCCATTAAAACCACCGTGAAGCACCCCGTTTTTGGCACGGGACCGGGAACTTTCCAACGTCCTTACGCCCAAATTAAATCACCGGATGCTGAAATGGCGCGGTTGACGCACAATGATTACTTAGAGCAATTTTCTGATTCTGGAACCATGGGTGGACTGACTTATGTCGCTTGGATTTTTATGGCATTGACCAGAATCGGCAAAAAAGTGTGGCGTTGTGGTGATACATTGAGCCTCGCCATCGCCGTCGGACTGTTCGGTTGGTTCGCGCAGGGCTTTGGTGAATTTGGATTTTACATTCCGGCACTAGCCTGGACAGCTTTTACGTTATTGGGATGTCTAACTAGTCTTGAAATAATTGAATTAGACAAATAATAACTGTTTTATTAGCCTATGAACATGAAAGTTTTGTTTCTCAATGGCCCAAATCTGAACTTGCTCGGGACGCGCGAACCGGAGATTTATGGTCGCCTGACTTTGGCAGACATTGAAAAGCAAGTTCGCACGCGCGCGGCGGAATTGAAAGTGGAGATAGATTTTCGGCAGTCAAATCTTGAAGGCGATCTTGTCAGCTGGATTCAAGAAGCCAAAGGAAAATTTCAGGCTATTGTTATCAATGCGGCAGCGTATACGCACACCAGCGTGGCCATTCACGATGCGATTTCGGCAGTTGGTGTGCCAACCATTGAAATTCACCTTTCCAATGTCCATGCCCGTGAAGAATTTCGTCACAAGTCTCTGATTGCCTCAGTTTGCAAAGGACAAATCTGCGGATTCGGCGCTAAATCCTATATTTTAGGCCTTGAAGCATCAATTCACGTTAACGAATCAAAAAAATAGGCCAATTACACGGTTTATCACATCACTACAATTTTGAAATTCAGGCTTGACCTTCTAGCAGTAAGAAATACACTTCCATAAATATCGTTTCTGGCCAAAGCATAGAATCTGTAAACGTTGTATTTTCCAGTTTGAAAACGGTATTTTTAGATTTTTAAAAACACTTTAACGAAAACGCATTGTGGAACTCAAAGATATAAAAGCCATCATTGATTTGATGAAGAAAAACTCCATCACGGAGTTCGAACTGGAAGAAAAAGACTCAAAGCTCCGCTTGAAACGGGGCTTGAACGGATCCTCACAAGCAGTTCAGAGTGATGAGTCATTTCAAATGATTCCAGCCCCGGTTGCGGCCCCAATTTCACCCGTAGCCATTGTCGCCGCGCCAACGGCTACAAATTCAGGTGAAGTTGACATAAAATCCCCCATGATTGGAACTTTTTATCGTTCACCTTCGCCAGAATCGGCTTCATATGTGGAAGTTGGCACTGAAGTGAACGCTGACACGGTTGTTGCCATCATTGAAGCTATGAAGGTAATGAACGAAATTAAGGCCGAGGTTAAGGGTGTCATCACCCAAATTTTGGTTGAAAATGGTAAGCCAGTTGAATTTGGCCAGCCGATGTTCAAAGTTCGTCCGACTTAAACGGTTTTCAACCGCAATTATCATGTTCGAAAAAGTATTGGTCGCTAATCGCGGAGAAATCGCTGTCCGCATCATCCGCGCATGCAAGGAAATGAATATCCGCACTGTCGCGGTGTATTCTGAGGTGGATGCAAACTCGATGCACGTCCAGATGGCTGATGAAGCGATTTGTATTGGTAAGGCGGCTTCTTCTGAAAGCTATTTACGCATTGATCGAATAATCAGTGCGGCGGAAATTGCTGATGTCGATGCGATTCATCCGGGCTATGGATTTTTGTCAGAAAACGCACATTTCGCCGAAGTTTGCGAGAGTTGCAATATTCGTTTCATCGGGCCGAGTCCACGTGCGATGAGCGCTTTGGAAGACAAAGCCGTCAGCCGCGCGCTGGCCAAAAAGGCGGGCGTGGAAACGCCCCCCGGCTCTGAAGGCACGGTTGATAATGAGAAAGACGCGCTGGCTATCGCCAAAAAAATTGGTTACCCGGTGATGGTTAAAGCGGTCGCGGGCGGCGGCGGTCGCGGCATGCGTATCGCTCACAATGATATTTCGCTCGTCAAGGGCTACCACACCGCGCGTTCCGAGGCGGAAAAATGTTTCGGCAATTCTGCCGTTTACATTGAAAAGTTCATTGAGAATCCGCATCACATTGAGATTCAAATTCTCGGCGACACGAAGGGAAAAATAATTCATCTCGGCGAACGCGATTGCTCGGTGCAGCGCCGCAATCAGAAATTGATTGAAGAATCGCCGTCACCGTTGCTGGAATATAAATTTAAGAAATTGCGCGATAAAATTGGCAAAGCGGCCATTCGCATTGCTGAAGCGGCGCGTTATACGAACGCTGGCACGGTGGAATTCATCGTGGATGATAACGGCAATTTTTATTTTCTCGAAGTCAACAAGCGCATTCAAGTCGAACATCCGGTCACGGAAGAAGTCACTGGTATTGATCTCGTGCGTGCGCAGATTGAAATCGCGATGGGCGAACCACTCCGTTATTCGCAGAGTGACATCGTGATGAAAGGTCATGCGATCGAATGCCGCATCAACGCGGAAGATCCGTTCAATGATTTTCGTCCCAGCCCCGGTCGCATCGAAATGTATTACCAGCCAGGCGGGCGCGAAGTGCGCGTGGACACGCATGCCTACGCGGGCTACACCATTCCGCCCACCTACGATTCGATGATTGGCAAACTCATCGTTCGTGGCAAAGACCGGCGCGACGCAATTGACCGAATGAATCGCGCGTTGAACGAGTTCATGATTACCGGCGTCAAGACCACGATGTCTTTCCAGCAAGCCATCATGCAGGATCCGAATTTCCGGCGCGGCGTTTACTCAACTAATTTCGTCGAACAACTGCTTGGCGGTGCGCGGCGTGAATTGATTGAAGAAAAAACCTGATTCAGTTACGTCATATTCACTGGCTGGCCGATTTTTTGTTTTAGAATTAAATTTGACAGCACCCCTGCCCCGCTTATCTTGAGCCTCAAACATTATGGCTGACATTCCTCCGATTAATCCCGTCCCCACGCCCGGACCAACCGGCGCGGTTCCGCCTGTTCAAAAAGAAACTGGCGCAGTGCTGCCGCCAAAAAAAGAAACCGGCAAGGTTCAACCGAAAAAGGAAACTGTCCGCATCAATTTGCCGCCTAAGCCGACGGCCGCGCCGACCATCAAACTACCGACGCTTCCGCCCGGCGGACCGACTGGCGCGCCCAGTCCCGTTTCTGCGGCCGCGCCCGCACCGGCCGCAC
>Ga0214164_1000315_pt1 | contig 32452 bp, 39 predicted proteins | sample TroBogepilimnion_13_FD_153003 | JGI IMG/M metagenome (GOLD analysis project Ga0214164, IMG submission 153003) | Freshwater microbial communities from Trout Bog Lake, WI - Practice 03JUN2009 epilimnion v4 | ecosystem: Environmental > Aquatic > Freshwater > Lake > Epilimnion/Euphotic zone ...
GCGAAGAATGTTACATCCGATGTTCCTTTTGACGTAATCATCCGACAAAAGTCATTTTTAACACCAAGGCGTTGGACTGACGTGTATCCGCTAAAATATCGACTATCACGAAGATATCCTCCCTCTTCTGAACTAGGTCCTACATCACCACGCTTAGGCGCGAGAGTCGCAAAATAGGATGTATCAAATGATATGACTGATTCAAAGCCTTCGGAGATAAATCGAGGACGAAAAATTTCAATAAGTAGAACTGTAAGAAGCAGGGCTGTTCCTATGAAAAGGAGTGTCTGCGACATCTACCGTGAGTTCTTATTTGCGGATAAGAAAACCACCCGTTCCTTTCTACGTGAAGTCTAGAATGCTTCGAGGAGGCGCAGTCATTGGCCAGGGTACGTACGGGTGTGCCGTTAGTCCACCCTTGCTTTGTCGTGGACAGGCACGCGGTGCCCGTCGTGCAAACCAGGTAGGCAAGATTACACTTAAAATGGATGCAGCAGTCGAACTTGAAATTGCGCAAATACTTCGAAAGGCTCCTTTATGGAAAAATTACTTTGTTCTGCCAGAACTGACAAACTGCGAACCGATTCCTTCAGGCTCAGCAAATTGGGGCGCATGCAAAATTACAAAGACAGAGGAACCCGATACGCTCAAACAGGTAATTAGTGATTTTGGAGGTCGCAGTTTCAGTAGTCTCGCTGGAAAGAACCTACGACCGGGCTCCTTTGATTATTTTGAGTTCTTTGAGCATCTTCTTGAAGGATGCGCGTACTTGGCCTTACAAGGTGTTGTTCACTATGATCTTCATCGTTCAAATATCTTGGTTGATCCCCTTGGAGTGCCTCGTCTTCTTGACTTCGGAATGTCATTCAGTGCGCGTCAAATTAATAAAAGTACACTTGGCACTCGCTGGAAGGTTTACGACCCAAAGTATGACTCTGAGCCGCCCGAAGTGACAATTATTACAGGGCTTCGTGATAAGCTTTCGCTTGCCAGTGCGATTGATGAATGCATCTATGGAAAACCGGTATTTACAGTTGCGGAGGATATTCTTGAACTCTCAAAGGCAACTGCTAAGAGTCAACTACAGAAGTTTATAGAGCGTAGTGCCTCGTTTCAGAAACAGGATTGGGTCGCCTTCTGGGCAACCTATTGGCCTGGATTTGATGCATTTGCAGTTGGAGCGGTACTGTTGAATGTACTCAAAGTACAAATAACTCTACCTGAATTCACTGGAGATTCGCGTTGGATTGAGAAAGGCGACCACATCATGAAGATTCTTGGCCTTATGATTACTCCCGACCCTTCCGAACGGTACGATTGCGTCGAGGCCCTTTTCCTGTGGGACCCGAAGAACGTCTTGTTACGGAATAACGGCGCAGCTTGGCTTGAGACGAGGAAGCGGCAGCGCCTCCAACCTTCATAAAAAGATGCCTGTCTCTCGGAACACAGTAGTAAGAGCAGAAATGCGTATAATTGAGACTTGAACCCTTTTCAGACCAGTCACGGTCTGAGAGAGCAGGATCATAGACATGTCGACCCGATGCGTCCTTATTTGAGACCTTAAGACTTCCTGGTTTACCTGACCACCAACCGTTTGAATCTTGACGCCAGAAATGGTAGTCCTCATCTGGATCCACAGCAAGAGCAATTTTTGATTTGCCATTTGGGCAGAGACCTTGGAAACTCACTCGAGTAACATTGGGATTTTCTGCACGAATACGGGCCGTCATTTCCGCACAACTTTTGATATTGCTGTCACGAAAGGGGGGAAGACCTGCCGCGGAACCGGGCTGATGATACGGAACATCGCAATTCGGATCTTTTTCACACGCCTTGATTTGTCGATCATCCTGAACATTCATGGCATAGGAGAAACAGTTATGTGTTTTCCGAATCCTGTGGTCTTTCCCCCAGCGGTGAGGTTGGTATTTCGGTTCGTATCCTGATAGCGGACTCTTTCGGGGGCATTTCGCTTGGTGTACTTTGCAAAAGGGACTCTTTGGAAGAGGTGGCCTGTGGCAGTGAGGGTCGCACTGACACCTCTGTTTGCTGGCTGGTGCCATCTACTGGTTGTCCTATATTTGTTAAAAGTTGTTTAAGAACATGATTGAGCGGCGTTGGTGGAACAAGACCATCTGGAATGAGTTGTGCTTTATCGGGCTCTGATGTTTGTGGTTTTGTCTGTGTGGCCGATGGAGAATTTTCATTAATTTTAAAATACTCCTCCTCAACCTGTTTCATTTTGATCTTTTCCAAGCTGTGACAGAAAAAGAGGAATTGATTTGTATGCGTGGGTTTCTCTGAAGGTGTATGGAAGCCGCTGTAGCGACCACTAAGTCCAATGAACTGCCAGGCTTCTGAACGAATATGTTCTACATTTGTATGCAACAGATAGTATTTTTTTTCTATCTTGAAGAGTGTTAGAATTCCATTACTGATTGTCACTAAAAGTGAGATGACCCAAGTGACCCAGTAAATCTGGTATGAAAATTCACTCGCACCCCCAACCTGACCAGGGGCCGAATATTGTATTGACAGGAGCGCAGGAACAATAAGTGAGCCGACTGTGATTATGAATCGCATAGTGTGAAAAAGCACTGCAAAATAAAAACAACGACATTCATACTCATTCATTAGTGGAATAAATCGTTCCAGCAGTATGAGTTTTTGTATTTGATTTAAAGTCGTTAATGCTTCGATTGCTTTTGCAAACGCAGCTTTGTGATTTTGCCGGCCCATTCTAGCTGACGTAAATACAAAAATTTGAAGTTGGAGCAACTCGATTGGATGGACAACACAATGGATTGCCAACTCTACTCAAATTGCTATGCAGATGAAGGGACAGAGGATCCGTTTGTAGTGCGCGCAAGTCAGGAACTCTGGTCAAAGTGGATGCAGGAGAATCATGGTGATACACGTGTATTTCTGCGTATCTTTCATCCTGATGGAGACAGTTCTGTAATTGTAGCATTGGGAAATCCTGTTACAGGTGTCACTGAGAATCGTGTATTTATGCCAGAATGGATGCTCGCTTCAAATCATCTTGAAGGTTCAGGAGAGACAGTTACAATTGAGGCCTTTGAGAGTGATTCTTTACCAAAGGCTACACGAATTGTCCTGCGACCAATTGATAGTACACTCTTTGATGCGGACTTTATGCCTGTTCTTGAAACGGCGTTTTCGCGAATGGGTGTTCTGCAACAGGGTCGACAGATTCAGTTGCCAATTCCAGAGCTTGGAATTACAGTGGACCTCTTTGTAGAAAAAACAGAGCCTGCGGCTGAGGTGTATCTTGATGGTGATGAGATTCCGCTTGAGTTTGAACAGGCAGTCGATTATCGGCCCTCGGCAAGGCCAGGGACGCCTGTACCACCTGAGCCAGCTCCACTCTTTACAGATCTTCAAGAACCCATGTTTGCAACTCCCGAACCTACCGGCTTCCGCGCATTTCAGGGAAGAGGAAATCGCCTAGGAGATAGTTAAACGGCAGGCGCAAAGGGCATTTAGATGGAACTCTTTGACTTTAGTGAAAAAATAAAAAATGGAATTCAACAGGCTCTTACGGATAAAACGGGTTTTTTAGTGAGTCGTAATGGTACGATTGAAATGGAGGTTCTATTAAGTCGTCATAAAGGCTTACAACTTGAGCCACGACAGGCTTTACTACTGGAGAGAAATGCCGGTATTTTTCCTACAACACCTGCAAGTGTTGGCACATGGGTTCTTAAGACACTTGCTGCAATTCAGGATTCTGATCTACTTGTTGCAGGCTGGTATAAACCAATTGCTGCAGATGAACTTGACTTTCTTCGGGCAATTGGTAAACGTGGGCCGTATCTACCCCTACGGGCCCTTGAACCGTATTATGTACCTGAAGCCTATCAGTGGACTGCGGCCCTTGAAGGTCGCCGTGTTGCCGTTGTCAGTTCATTTGCGGAGACAGCCTGTGCACAGGCAAGTCGCTCAGATGCTGTATGGAATGGACGCGCAATTCTACCGAAGGCGACGTATCTACCAGTTGTGACTCGGTACTCCCCACGACTTGCACAAGGTACTGCTGAATGGCCAGATACGGTGACATCCTGGGAGACCGCGGTGACCCATGTGGTCAATCGTGTAATGGCACAGAATGCTGAGATTGTCTTAATTGGCTGTGGTGGACTCGGTGCGATTATTGGTCATGAACTACGGATGCGGGGAAAAATCTGTATTGTTATGGGTGGGGCCATTCAGGTACTCTTTGGTATTAAGGGACGGCGGTGGCAGTCGCACTCCATTATTTCAAGTTTCTGGAATGATGCTTGGGTATGGCCGCGACTTGAGGATACACCTCGTGGTGCGGAAGAGATTGAGAGTGGCTGTTATTGGAATGGACTAGTCTAAAAATATTTTATAGAGTCTATACAGAACAAATGCAGATTTTTGTGAAGACACTCACTGGTAAGACTATCACTCTGGATGTTGAGCCCTCAGATTCCATTGAGAATGTGAAGCAGAAGATTCAGGACCGCGAGGGCATTCCGCCCGATCAACAGCGCCTCATTTTTGCTGGCAAGCAGCTTGAGGACGGGCGCACACTGAGCGATTACAATATTCAGAAGGAGTCAACCCTTCACCTTGTCCTCCGTCTTCGTGGTGGTTATTAGCTACTTAAGCCATTTTTGAAGTACTCATGAAGTGAATGCGCATTCTCTTGATTAGTACTGGAGCAGGTCCATGGCCCTGCGATGGATGGGGTGCATGCGAAAACTTAACGGCTGATTTTGCATGGGCTCTTCAACAGGAAGGTGCCGATGTAAAGGTTCTTCATACTGAAGCCGTTGAAGCAGAACTTCTTCCACTTGTCGAGAGTTTTCGTCCCGATATTGTACACTGTGAGTATGATGACCATTTTATTTATTTACTGCCTGTCCTACAGAAATTTCCTGAGATTCAGTGTCTTTTGACTACACATTATGCATATTTGGCTCAGGATATTCGTCTTATTCAAGATCCTTACATGACAAAATTTATTCCTACGTGTCAACTTCTGCATGTTCCCCATTTCAGTTTAGTTGCCTTATCGGAGCAGATTGCAAAAGTCTACCATACACTTGGATCCGTACCTGAAAATAAAATCTGGGTCTTCCCCAATGGTACTCGTACCGATCTAATTCAATGTGATCCGCAACCAACTTTGAATCGTGCAATCTGCATTGGAAAGATTGAGCAACGCAAAGGCCAAGAACTCTTGAAGGGTTGTCCTCAAGTTGACTTTGCAGGACCCATACTCTTGGAGGGATTTGATGTTGGTACACGCTATAAGGGACACTGGACACGTAAACAATTATATACTGAACTTACAAAGTATGCTTGTTTAGTCCTACTTAGCGAGGCTGAAGCGCATCCTCTTGTCATTGGTGAGGCACTTGCCGCAGGATGTGCAATTCTCTGCAGTGAGGAAGCAGCGGCAAATCTACCACGTGATAAGCCGTGGATTCGTGTTATAGGACGGGACGCGGATCTTAATACAAATATCGCAGAACTCTGTACACTTGGGCATATTTATCGTAAAGAGATTCGTGAATGGGCAGTTGCAAGTCTTGATTGGCGACTCCGTGCACGAACCTATATGAAACGCTGGTCACTTACTACGCCTCTTCGAATTGCACTAATAGGTCCTGGTATTATGCCGATTCCACCGACAGGGTGGGGTGCAGTTGAGCAACTGATTTGGGATTATTCAATATTTCTTAAAAAGAAGGGACATCATGTTGATATTATTAATACACCCTCGCGTCAAGAAATTATTCTTCGCGTGAATTCTGGAAACTATGATATTGCACATGTTCATTATGATGAATTTTGGAATATATTGCACGAATTACAAGCAGGTAAAGTCTGCGTTTCAAGCCATTATCCTTATATTGAGCGACCTGAAAAATGGGGACCCGATGGATACGGCACTGTTTTGAAAGGAATTTGTGACGCTGTCAAAAATCACCGTGTTCATCTCTATTGTATTTCTGAAAAGGATCGAAAGGCTTTCTTGAAGCTGGGTGCTCTTCCAGAATCAAACGTTTTTCTTATGCAAAATGGAGTTAATACAGATTCATTCCCCTTTAACCAAATGCCTGAATTTTTTCGTCGGTCTATTATTGTAGCTAAGATTGAACCGCGAAAACGCCAGCACTTAACATTTCTACTTCCGCAGGTTGATTATGTGGGCAGAGGACCTTGTTCTCACTCGAATTATCGTGGAGAAATCGAACCACGCGAGAATCTGCTTAATATGCTTGGAAACTACGGAAATTTTGTACTCCTCAGTGATGGAGAAAATGGCTCTCCTTTAGTTGTAAAAGAGGCAATGGCGGCTGGTCTAGGAGTTGTACTCTCAGAGTCGGCAGCAAATGAACTTCCCACACTTCCATGGGTCACAGTGATTCCAGATGCAGATTTAACAGATAGTCTAAAACTAAATAAGGCAATTGAATTAAATCGTGCAAATTCACTCCCTTTGCGTAGAGAGATTCGTGAATGGGTACGCCGTGAATGGGACTGGAGCAAACTTGTTGATCTTTATATTAAAAATCTAAAATCATAAGAGTTCAAGAAATTTAAACCATATATTTACTTCTGTTGGATTGGAATATAATTGAAAAAGACCAGGATTTAGAATGATACATCGATTTGTCACATGTTGATCTGAGAGTCCAGAAATTCCCTTATTATCATACTCATCAAGTACAACTTCATATATATTAATATAATCTAACCATGCACTTCGATTGCCGCAAATAATCGCGCCAGCTATAAATGAATCTGGAAAAGTATAAAATTGTTTTAATATAAATGGATTTACAAGTTGTAAATGTATTTTATTATTATTTACATCGAGATTCCGTGTTCCAAGATATTTTCCTAACTCAGTGCTTAAACTATCTCGAATGCAGCCAGCATCACACCATATAAATATATCTGCACTAGACTCTAGTCTCATGGCTTTATAAATAAAATGCCGTTTCTCATACCATATCATACCCAACTGTGGTGAATGGTATCGTTCTTCATCACGAGCATATTGACGAATCCAAAAGTCCTTACCTTTTATATTTGCAGCTAGCTCTTCAAATGGTAGGATACAAAATTTAATTTGTGATAGATTGACAAAATTATTTATTTCTTGAACTACATCAAGTGTTGTAAAAAAAATTATATTTCCGCGAATTGTTTTAAACCAATTAATTAAATACGGTAGATACCAATCATGTGATTGTTTACTGGGAATTTTGTAATATGCAGATACAATACAGGTATTCATTTCTATATAAGTATATACTGCACTTTTAAATAAGATATATTGGCGTTTAAAGTAATCATCTATATTTTTCTAGATGGAGAATCTGATTTTATATACAGTTTCCTTGGAAAAAGAGCGAATTGGCAAACCCTTTGATGGTGGATATGTAATCTATGATTTACCTGGTTCGTATGATATTATAATAAGTGGTGGAATAGCTAATGATATAAGTTTTGAACAAGCTATTTTAGATAAATTTCCATCAACACCTTTGATTGCATTTGATGGAACCATCCCAAAGTTGCCTATTGATGATTATCGTATCTATTTTATTAAAAAAAATCTAGGAAAAGAGAATACAGAAAATCTCTCCAATTTGCATAATGAAATCGAATCTTTTTCAAACATATTTATGAAAATAGATATTGAAGGTCACGAGTTTCGAGTTTTTCCAACATTGTCTGATGAACAAATGAATAAGATAAAGCAACTTGTTATTGAAATTCATACTCCAGGAGATATTCAACTTCATCCTGAGTATTTCACAGGATTATCTGATATTACAAATGAAAGTATGTTTGCATTATTTAAGAAACTAAATAGGACACACACGCTTGTACATGTTCATCCAAATAATGGATGTCACACTTATAGAATTGACGGAATTGAGTTTCCAAATGTATTTGAATGTACATTTATTCGTAATGAATATGTGACAACAAAAAAACCAAATGTTGAACCTTTACCAATGTCAATTGATATGCCAAATATTCCTCAGTTACCTGTGGTTATTTTTGATTCCTACCCATTTACGCAAAAAAATACACCAGAACCTCCTAAAAAGAACGGATGGAATGAAATAACTCTCGTAACTTGTCTTATTAATATTGGACGTGAAGAATTTGATGGCCGTAAGTTTGATGACTATGTGAAATGGTTTTTACCGACTATTCAGATTCCAGCACCTATGGTGATTTATGTCGAGCCAGCTCTCGTACCTATTGTTCGGCAAGTACGTGGAAACTTACCAACTAAAATTATTGAAGAGACCATCCAGACAATCCCTCTTGCCTGGAGTATTGGATTTGTTCAACAAATTCTTGAATCAAAGGAATGGAAAGAGAAAATTATCTGGAGAAATGATTTAACCAATCGCTTGCCTACCTATGCACCTATGATCCATTCTAAGATGGCATATATGTTAAATGTTATGAAGGAGAATCCATTCAAAACAGATCTCTTTTTCTGGATTGATGGGGGCCTGTCTCGCTTTTGGAAAAAGAATCCACTTATTTCTCAGCCACGCGAGGATATCCTTAAGATGCTTAGAGATACACATAAAATCTATATGCAGATTGGTGGAAATAAAGATCATCTGGTTGCGCATGCGCTAGGAGGAGTACCGTTTACGTTTGATCAGATGATCGGAACAAATCAAAATCTGTTAATGGGTGGTTTTTGGGGAGGACAAGTTGAATATCTGAAGGATGCCTGTGAATTTGTATTACGTACTTATATTACCGAAATGCTAATGAAAAAGAGGATTGATACAGAACAGACAACTATATTTTTTCATGCACAAAAATATCCTGATAAGTATCTTTTCATAGCGCCTGTTCCAGGAATTGATGTTTATAATTTCGAGCTTTTTACTTTATAATAAACTGCTTAAACCAGTATATATAATAAATACAAATGGAAAAAGCTTTCTCTTTTTTGAATACTGCCGAACGGATTATACTTGACTCATTTAAAAAGATAATTCTTTGGGGTTTTCCAATGCATTCGCATACACACAGTTATATTCATGCATGCTGGGTACGTACATTTGAGACACTTGGAAAAGAAGTACATTGGTTCCACGATGATGATTTTAAAGATCCAAGTGTATTTTCATATGATAATTGTCTATTTATTACAGAAGGTTATGCTGAAACAAAGATTCCACTTAATGCATCGTCAGTTTATTTTGTTCATAATGCAATTTATCCTGAAAAATACCTACGCGTAGGCGCACGACTTATAGAGATTCGATTTCGTGTAAATGAGATTCGTGATATAAATAATGACTTCAAATTAGATGATGGAACCCATAAACTTGAACCTCTCAGTCAAGATACAGATTATGAATTAATAAGTTCGAATGTGGGGCTGTCAACCGAATTTACTGGCCCAGTACGATCATCTATGAACTATGAGGCCGTGTATATTTTTTGGGCTACAGATCTATTTCCGTGGGAAATTGATCTTGCTGACGCAGAATATGTTCCAAAGGAACGCGTAGTACATTGGGTAGGGAGCCCTACAGGTGACAGCCGATATGGGCGTGTACGTAGCATAACTGAAGCACAGGGGATTCCTTGGATTCTACATAATCCCTGGGAGGCACCTGTAAGTTTTGAAGAAAATCGTAAAATGATTCGCGAATCGGCAATTGCACCCGATTTCCGCCCTTATGGATCACCTACCGATGTTGCAGAATATGGAGAAATGAATGGAAAAAATCATATGGGAATGGGATATATCCCTTGTCGTCTTTTTAAAAATATAAGTTATGGTCATATTCCTTTAACAGATTCTCCTCATGCTGCTGCTCTCTTTGGAGATGCAATTGTATATAATTCAAATCTAGAGAAACTTGTTGAAATTGGTTTACAAGCACAAAAAGATATTGAACGAAAAAAGCGGGCCATGCGGATGATTGCTGACCGCCATACATATATTCATCGTGTTCGTGATTTGCTCCGTTCTCTTCTTAAACCACGTCCAGCGCCAGTAGCTATATCAAGCCTTGGAGGGACATGGCATCAAACCACACTTGTAACAGCATTCGTAGATATTGGTGATGAAAAGTTTAACGAATATACTAATTTATTTTTAGCAACCATTCAGATCAAGGCACCAATGGTGATTTATGTTGATCCAAAGCTAAGAGGTTTTGTTGAAAAGATTCGTCAAGGTCTTCCAACAAAGATTATTGAACAGACTATTCATACAATTCCACTTGCATGGAGTATTTCATTAGTGCGCAAGATAATTACATCAGATCAATGGAAAAAAAAAGCAAAAAATTCTAAAGAACCTATAAATTTGCTTGAAACATATGCACCTATGGCGCATAGTAAAATGGCATATATGGCAAATGTAATTAATGAAAATCCCTTCCACACAGATATGTTTTTCTGGATTAATCCCGATTTATCTCATTCTTGGACATTTGATCCGAGAAACTCCGAACCACACATTCAAACACTACGAAATCTTCGTAAGTCCCGTAAGATTTTAATTCAGATTGGAAGAAATAAAGAGAATTTACTACAACGTAGTCTAGGTGGTGAACGGTTTTCTAAAGATGATATGATTGGAAGAAATGAGGCTATTTTAATGAGTGAATTTTGGGGTGGATACAGTAATACTGTAAATGAAATGTGTCAAAGCCTTTTACAAATCTATATATGCGAAATGTTGCAAAAGCAAAGGATTGATACTGAACAAACTACACTTTTTTTATATGCACAAGAAAATCTACAAAAGTATATGTGTATCCCGCCCCATCAAGAAATTAATTTACTTAATTTTGCTATTTTTGCATCAGGTTATAAAATCTAGAATGGTATAAGATGCGAATTCAGTTCTGTAGTGATTTACATCTTGAGGTGAATCCATCGGTTGAGTATACCACATTATTAACACCTGTCGCACCTGTGCTTGCGCTCTTAGGAGACATTGGAGACCCCGAGTCAGAGATACTCGGTAAGTTTCTTGAATGGTGTACGCGAATGTGGAAGCAGGTTCTCTATGTCCCTGGGAACCACGAATTCTGGAGACTAAAGCCTGGAAGTAGAAAAACGATTCCGTCTGCACTGGCAATTCTTCGTGGCTTTGAGAAAGTCTACCCAAATCTTATGATTATGTGGCGTGGAAAAGTCTATAGTGAAGATGGCATTATTGTACTTGGTACACCTCTTTGGTCGCGACCTGCAGAAGGTGTTATACCCCATGAACAGGAGCGTGCATGGGTCGATAATGACCGCACATTTGATGCGCAGACACTGAGTACACTGCATCAGGAGGATTTGAATTGGATAAAACAGGAACTCAAGGCCTCACGAGGTACAATGGTTGTTATGCTTACACATTATGCACCGAGTCTTCTACTCATTAATCGTAACTGGATTGAACGTCCAGAATCGACATTGTATGCGAGTGATCTTGATATTCTCATACGTCCACCAATTGTGGCATGGGCGTGTGGGCATGTACATCAATCGATTGAATGGCTAAAAGGGTGGGAATCCGCTACTGGAGAAACAGGGGTTGTTCTACTCACTACAAATCCTCGTGGATATCCACGCGACGACTCAGGATTTCGCACAGATGCTGTTCTACGAATTGACCCTACTGCGCAAGCTGCGGGCGAATCTCTTTTTGAAACGCCGTATAAAAGCCTTGAATCGCCTTTTCAAAGTTAGCGGCTGGAAGAAAGGCGATATTACGTCGCTGTTTAATATGACGATGTGCTTGTTCCCAATTCATTCCTTGAGTTGCGATTAAGTACATAGCAACCACTGCCGCAGAGCGTTGCATACCTGCCGCACAGTGAACCAGCACCGGTTTTCCTTTTTTCATTTCATGAGTGAGCTTGTAAATAATTTCATAGGACCAGAGTTCCATATTTCGAATTTCATCTGGTTGAAGATTGTCATCGACAGGCACACGATAACGGGTCGTTGCCAAAGGGCTGAATGGAAGATCCTTTGTACAATTAAAAACAGTGCTGATATTCTTTGTCTTTAGGAAGACTTCATCTTTTGAACTATTAAAGTTTCCGAGCCAGAGCCCTGGCAGAATTTCATCTGCATTATTGCCCATCTGCATTCTAACGTGGACAGGTATGAAAACTTGAATGAATTAGGCGCGGATTCCTAAGTGCACCCACAATGATTACACGGCATTTCTACAAACAGGATGAAGTCCTGGCTGCGCTTGTCTTCTGTATCTGTACAAATCGGCCTCGTGAAGCGGTCTTCTGGGCACAGGAGTTAATTGATTCGAATTTAATTGTTGAATGTTTTCAAATTCTTGTTATTTCATGGACTAAACTAAAAAGTATCGGAGGTCTTACATGGCTTGAATCAGCACTGGCCTTATGGGATTCTGGAGAACTTGATGAAGAGAAGGTAATTCTACTCACCTATCAACTTGCGTGTTGCTCTATACGGGATGCAACTCCACTGGCACTTCTTGTTCTTGGACTTAGAGAGTATCCAAAAGTGCCTGAGCGACTTCGAACAAAAGCGGTGGGCTGGCAGGCTCTCTTTCGTACTGCAGTTGCTGAGCAAAAAGTTCTCTTCGCTTGGCTTCTTCTTCGAGTGGAATGGATAGATCATCCTGAGGCTGTATGGGACTTACTTGAGAGTCTGAGTCCTCAGGTAAAGATACTTCACGCGGCCGAAAAGGTTGAATTTCTCGAAGGTACAGAATGGGTTCTTCGAGCGGTTGCAGTTGCCAGTCTCTTTCCACATCCAAAGTCAACACTTCGTGCAGAGATTCCAGGTGATGTAAAAAAATCTAGGGCAGAGTGGGCTGCGGCACTGGGGCGGCGTAGTCGTCGAGAGTATACAATTCCACGTGACTGTCTTTATGGGATTACTGAGCGCGGGCTCATGGTCAATACTGCTAGTACTGTGAACGAGTTGGGCGATCTACTTGAGCAGATGGAGATTGCACCCTATTGGTCTGAAGCGCTGGGTGAACGAGCCTTTGTAGAGTTAAGTATCGATGAGCAACTTGAATTTACAGACCTCTACTTTCCAGATGCTCATCCAGTTACATGGTCAGTTGGCGAGCAAGCAAAAAGTCACGGATACGGAGTTCTGCGGCCAGGTGAAGACATTTGCTCGGCAAAGTACTGGAGGACCTGGATACGCAGAGAAAAATCTCTGCTTATTTGGAAAGGGATTGAGCAGACTTATAAGGAACTCGAAGGAAAAAAGGGACCACTTTACTATGGGGAACTCTATCTGGAGGCTTTGCCCCTCTGGCGTGAAGAGATGAGTAGGTGGTGTTTGGAGCCGGCTAAGAAAGTCCTTGTAGTCTAGGCATAGAGATCATCATAGTCCTCCTCTTTTTTCTCTATTGTTAGAGCAACAGGGACAAGTCCGCAATGTTGACTATGAATACCTCGAATCTCAAGATTTAATGAGGTACAGATTCTCTGTAGATATTGATGCGAGAAGGAGAGTGGATTACTATATCGCCGTTGCTCCACGGATACATTTTGATTACAATGTACAAAACCGGCCTCTGCGCAGAGTAGACTTGAATACACTAATTCTTTGTGTGCAGATGCATTTATATACAAATCCTCGCCCATTATCCCTAAAATTCGGATAATTTCATGCGTAAGTTCTGCTGCAATTGGACGAAGTCTCTTGAACTTTAAGATGTTATAAAAGGGGTCTGAAGGTGGTAGAGGACGCACTAGAGTATCGTAAACAAAGCAGAAACATTTATTGCATGAAGTCGCCATTTGGGTTGGTAGGCAAAAAAAATACGTAGCAACTTCAAATTTTTCTACACAGGGCCCCTTTCGAGTTCAATCTCCTCGTCTGTATCTGTTTCTACTTCTGCTGCAGCAGTAAGAAGACTAGTTGCGGTTGATTCAAGTGCACTGGTGAGAACACTCTCAAGTAGGTCGCCCAGCAACGCGTCGCGGCTCCTGCGAACACCTGCAGTTAAGATAATATCTGGAACTGAAACATCAATTACACTTATTCTACGAGTAAGGCGAACACGGGTCCGTGTCTTTTCCCATGCTTCCTTAATTTCGACGGGAACATCCATAAGTCGCTTAGACTTTGTTAGAATGGCTTCTTCTAGGCGCTCAAGGATTTCAGTATTTGATGTAGTCATTCTATTAATATAGTACTGTGCACAGAGAGTTTCCCATGAGCGTTCATATTGGCTCATAGGATATTCCTTGAACATCCAAGTGAAGAGATTCTTATTAAAGGAGACCAGGTGCTCGTAGAACTGCTTATCAGCAAACTCAACTAGGTAGTCGAGTCGGTCTCGTGAGCTCTTATCTCTCAGTGTTGAACGAATGGCTTCAATCTTAAGAGGGTGCTCAAACTGAACCTCCCATTTGGTAGGATTGAATTTGCAAAATGCAAAGGATTCGAGAATCCAATTCAGATGGCCATGGCGGCGCAGCGATGCAATTGCATTCTTCAGACTCAGAATATCAACGGGAAGATTTGTATAGGGATTCGTCGGGAAACGCGGTTCAACAAAGAAGTCATCGTGTCCAAGAAGGAGTGTAGTCCAGTGATGTGCAAGCGATTTGGCTTCAAATTGGTAGATTGATTTTACATTCGGTGCATAGAGTGACACTGGTTCTATAGGTACCTCCATTGTAATAGGGTCGGTCTCATTCATAACCTTACTCTTCTTTTGTAGATAGCGTAGTACAAGCCGCTTCATCTGAAACCGAAACCGAATCTGTTGCTGAAAGAGTTGATGAAGTTCATTAATTTGTTCAGGGGTCCACGGGAAGAACTTCATTGCCTTTGCAGTGGGTGGTGTAAGCATGATATGTAACTTGCGTTGCGCCAGTCGAAGATTTAATGGAAGTTTATGAAGGATAGCAGTTGTAACACGGTCATAGGAACCAATAAGTGGATAGACCTTTGGATCTGGAGACGGATGGTGTACTACCTTTTCAACTACCTTCTTCATTATAGGTCGTTGCATAATATCCTCCATCCGTGCGCCAATAAGACTCCATCGATCTGCTAATGACATAGTTGGTGTAAAGGATGATTGATAGGTAGAAGAAATACTAATTTCAGGAACACCTCGTCGTCCTGGAGTTAGTCCAATTGAAAACATGTTGTAGTATATAGTAGCTACAAAAAATATTCAAATTTTACTCTGAGGCTACAAATAATGCGAGTGACTGTGTTTCAGGATTCCATGTACCGATTCGCAGAAGTGTCTCGCAATCAACTACATCATTTGTAGAGGCATTTACATAGCATGTTTTATCTATGCTTTCTTCTTCATCAAAGTACTTGAGGCGCCTGTATTTTGGAAGAGATGAATCGGGCTTCTTAATAACTGTATTTGTATGGTGGGGACATGTCTTTTTTCCAAAGACGACTGGATTTGTACATGGCTTCTGTACAACACTATCTAGAGTATATCCAATACATTGAAGGCTTTCATCTGTAGGGTCAGTCATATCAACAAGATATGCAGAGAGTTTCTCTTTACTCACCTCCTTCCAAAGGACGGCCTCACTTTGGCCCAGTGCAGCTGCAATCTCTTTCACTAGTTTGCGGGACTCCGCTTGCAAAGTTGCTTCAAGAGAAATCCAGAGATAACTCGGCACTGGAAATCGCGTTTCTGTCATTGCGTTATTTTACCAGTTGCGTGTTTTACATGTCAAATTTTTAACTGCCCGATTAGATGTCTGTGGTCGATCTGACTGTTCCAAAAAATGCAGAATGGGGCCCACTCATTTGGGAAATTCTCCATGGAATTGCTGAGCGGGCAGGACGGACACCGCATCAATTAATTTTAGAAGATCAACAACGAGAAATTATCTACGCGCTACGAATGCTCGAAATGGTTATGCCGTGTGCATTGTGTAGAAAGCATTATCAAGAATGGAGGCGTTTACATCCATTAGAGGGTCTAGGGACTGGCACGGGTTTTTTCCCTGCGGTTCGAGAATGGCTTTTTATACTTCACGAATTTGTAAATAAGAGTCGTGAAGTTGAAGTTGCCTTTACTCGTGAAATGCTTCATGAACGATATGGAAACTATATCTTGAAACCAAAGATGATTGAATTAGAGATTCTTTTAAAACGGGCTGTTCGAGGTGGAGCCGTTGAATTTGAAGCGGTGAAAAGTTTTTCGCGGCATGTATTCACTTTAATTCGGCTCGTTTTATAGTTTGCCAAAATTTGAAGGGGGGTGGATGGATTGGAAAAAAGTAGAAAGAAAACTACATACCATGGAGCCTGCTATTCTTGAAATGGATGAGAAGAAGAATTCTACAAATCTTGCAGTCGTAATTCTATTTACCAGTTTCTTGACTGTAGTCGCATATCTGTTCTCAAAGACTACAATGACTATCCTCGACTTTCACAGTGTAACGGAAGTGAAGGATATTGAGGGACTTGTGGATGAAGTTGAGGAGGAGCAACTTGAGGATGAGGGTGAACAGGCTGATGATGAAGGCGAGGAACTAGAGGAGGAAGAAGAGGATGAGGATGAGGAAGAAGAAGAGGATGCCAAGGAGTTTCTCGTAGAGGATATTGATGATGATATGCCTGGCCTAACTGAGGAGTATGAGCCTCTTACAATTACTAGGGAGCGTGAGATGGACCTCTCTGGAAATCTCCGTCCCTGGACACCTCTTCCTATGGATGATGCAGTTCTGAATGAGGTTGAGAGGGTACATAAGCAAGTAAATACTCTTAGCTCAAACTTCACTGACTTTGTAGAGACAAATCGTGATACCTCTACACGGGTAAACATGCAGATTGAAGAACTTAGGCTACAGCTGAAGACATTTGCTACTCATGAGGCAGTTGACTTGCTCTGCGAGCAGATTCATCAGCTGAGTCAGAAGAATAAGTTTGATGATGTGAGTGCAATTATCGCCGAAATGCGTACTCAAATGGCAACTTTCAGTACAAAGGATAGCCTTGTAACTCTCACGCAGGAGGTCTCTAGTCTGAAGAGTCAGGTTGCTCAGATGATTACCGATATGACCGCACTCATGGACCGAATGAATCTTGTTGATTCACTTGTAATCGAGAAGGATATTCTTCAGGCGTGGTTTGGCAAGGCGAATGTAGTAGACTATCAACTTCGTGGTGCTCAGGGCGGAGCAAAGATTACTGCAGATGTATCCATTCGTATTACTTATTCAAAGCGGATGTCAGTTGCAGATAATAAGGCTTGGCTCTCTTCTGTAATGAAGGATGACCGTGAGTCTCATCGTGATGGGCTTGTTGGCTATACAGATGAATCAGGTTGGAGTTTTGATGCAGCAAAAAAGACGGCAATTAAGCGCTATCATACGAATGAATGGAGTGGTAATACAGTTGATGTTCATGTCGACATTAATGTATTGAATTCAACTGGAAATAATAGTGGCTCTAACTTCGCACAACTACTCACGGATCTCTACCACGATAAAAAGATTACCTGGGAGCGCCAGTTGCTCAGTGCTTAATAGAGCCGCTGAATATAGACTGGCTTCTCATTATGATATAAAGTTCCACCAAACTTAAATGGTTCACTCGCATTAAAATATTCTGATCTCTTATCTAGTTTTCGTAGGGTTGTTGTATCAAAGACAGTATATCCAGCAACCTGTAGGACGTCTTTATACGTTTTTAATTCACGAAACTGTTTGTAGCTCAGCCGTTTATCTTCAATCTGGATAAAGGGCCGAGACACCAATGACCCCATCTACTAAAAATGGGCAGATTTTCTTAGGTTACATAGGTGTTCCATTTGTGCGCCAAGCATGAAGTCTTCTATAATAATCTGCAGCCTGTTGATGATTTTTAGTAGCCGCTGCAATACAGACATCACAGACATTACAAGGTCCATATCCATCCTCCCATTCAATCTGATGCGGCGACTTGATTGGCGTAGGGGCTGATTTGAAGGTTCTGTAGTCGCGATCTGTAGGATATTTGGATTCATCATACTTAACACTATAATGATCATCAGGCAAGTGGTTTGGATAGAGATCAGGAAATTCTATGTAATAACGTACTGCAGAATTACCCGCAGGCGCCTGCCAAAGCCTCATAAGTTTCTTAGTGCGCATGGGATTCAAATGCATGCGACCGTACCATTCCATTTTTATTGGCGTGGTAGAGTTGCAGAGCGATTCAATTTTGCGGTTTGTTTACGATTCAAAGATATAGTCATAGAAAAATGCCGTGCGGTTGTGAAAAAGACCGCTATATTGATCCTGAAGGACTCGCGTGGGGGCCTCTTCTTTGGAGAATCTTACATGGTATGGCAGAGCGTATTGGAACCTGTGTCCCGCTGTTTATAAAAGATGAGCGAATCGTCTGGGTTCAATTACTAACAACCACGGGTGAAATTCTTCCATGTGAGGAGTGTAGGCGCCATTACAAGAGTTGGATTACACTGAAGCCTGTTCTTGTAATTAATAGTTTGACTGGAGACGGGCTACGGGAGTTTATTCGTACCTGGCTCTGGTCTCTTCACGATAATGTAGATAAGTCGACTGGAAAACTGAGCATTGACTACACTGATTTGAGTACTCTATATGCGAATACAAATGTAGAATTACCCTTCCGATATTTACATAAACTGGAACAAAAAGCAATTCTGGCCGGCACTGTGAAACCGAATCAATGGGCGGCCTTTGTAAAACATTATCGATTTATGGCGAGCATCTATGGACTGGCTTAAAATTTGTTTTGAATTAACAGATTTAAGGCACCACAAAAATGTTTCGTTTGACACGCTTTATTAAGCTAGTCTGGACACCTCAACCTAGTCTGCGGATTGTAGAGACAATTGAGGTACCATATCTACATGAGCCTATTCATACGAGTATCAAAGAGTTGAAGTGTTCACGATGCGAGCGCACGGGTCACCTACCCGCCTTCTGTATCGCTAAATACGATATTGGTGGGCATGAAATTGAAGATTATGAAGGTGTCGGCACTGGTACACATGCGTAGGGAAAACTCTGACCCGCCTCAGAAGGTGTTCCCATTTGAGATGCAATACCAAAAATATCAGCGGCCCGAAGACTGCACTTCTCTGCTAAATAGAACCATCCTACTCCAAGTGGCACATAGAGTAGGAGTGCGAGTGCGAGTGAACCTGGTGTTTCACATCCGACATTTCTGTAGTGGATTGTAATGAGTGTGATGAAAACCACCAATGTAATAATGAACGCAGTCATCGCATGCGCTTTTCTATTTTCAGATTTAAAATCATTGCCAAGATCCTCAGACTTTGCCTGGGTTCGACCACCCTGTTTTTCACGCGGTGTCACTTGGCCACCGCCTTTGATTGAACCATCGTCGTTGTAAATAATCGGCGCTACACAAGTTAAGGCTTGTTCAATCAATCCATCTGCACATTTCTTGTAGCTAATTGGCTCCTGGCATGTGAATCCCATATCTGTCCATCCAGCTGGACAGCCGGCCGATTTTGCAGTATACAGTGACTGTGCATTCATTAGAATATAGGTCATGAAAAAGATGACATTTGCCATCCAGTAGGAATTAACAGGAACGCCTTGATCACCTTGAATATCAGCAGGTGACAGCGCACAGAGTTTATTATAGGAGCCATAGACCGGCGATGAACCTATTGCAAATACTTGCTCTAAAACTGGAATTGACCGTATATACGACATGAGAGTCTGAACAAGTGGGACCGCAAAGAGTTGACCTAAAAAGAGGATAATCATCCCAATATTTGCAGTTGTTGTTGCCATGAAACCTGTCATTGTAATGAGTATGATAGGTAGGGCAAGAAAACCACTTGAGAGCATGCTCCTTGCTTGTGTAAAAAATCCAGATCCATCTGCCGGTGGCATCTCTAACTACTTGTAGGACATATATAGAGAGGTTTTCCATCGGCAGTTGTATTAGCAAACATTGGAATACCCAATATATTGGTTGCATCACGACCAAAGAGTGCATTATTCTGCCAGCAGAGAGTAATACCGAGGGCGAATCCAAAAAGAAGACTTAGAAGAATTGTACCAAAGGCATCGCAGCCTGTTAAGAACCGATAGGAGGCCGCAATGAAGAGAATAACAAGGGAGAGAAAGATTCCAATGTAGTAGCGAGTACTGTAGCCAGGACCTAATTCACTGAGTTCTTGCGAAAATCCCTGCATGGCCGTAATCACATAGACGACGGCCGTTGTAAGAATAAAAACTGGGGCGCTCGGAAAGGATGACTGAGGTGCAACCTTAAAAAAAGATGACATACTTTGAAGGGTCGGTGATTGAAATCCGCTCATACATTCGCGACTGGCTGCCTTTGGATTTGGCGGATTATCCTTAAGAGAAATATATCCAAAGAGGCTCTGAAGGCCCACAGTAATAAAAGCTGTTTCAAAGAGTGCTGTGAAGAGCATTCCAAGAGCATAGTTTTGCGTAATTAATCCAAGAAAGCCTGTGCCGAGTAGAAGACTATCGGGTGTAAGACGAATAATTTCGCGTAGGCCGGCTCCAGGATAAGCATCCATCATTTTTGCAAATTTTGCTAAGGCGTCGGGCTGAACTGCTGTCGCCATCTCTGATTAAGCCTAAGGAAGGGTAGAGAAGAAACTGTAAGTGAATGGGTATACCATCTTATTATAAACGGCTTTCAAGTTCCATAAAACACTTAGTTGTGCCTCATCGAGCACCTATTGCCGCTGGCGCGCTCTTATTTGATTTCAATTGTATGATTTATCAAGTCATTCGTGATAAGTCGCTTCGTCCTTTTCCAGGCTATGGCGATACTGAAGCCGCACTAGCCTGGGAAAATGAAGTCTGTCAGGCGATTGTTGACTATACACTGAAGGTGTGGCGGGAGGTTGGTAAGCCTGCGCGTGTTTTTATTGGTATTGACGGAGTTGTGCCGATGGCCAAGATTCGCCAGCAGCGGCTGCGTCGATTTAAGTCAATCTGGATGGCGCGTGAAGAGGAATCGCGGAGCCTTCGACCGGTGGATCCGAATCGCTGGGATACAAATGCAATTACGCCGGGTACAGCGTTTATGGAGAGGCTTGGAGCTCGGCTACGGCAACTTTGTGATGTTCAGGGTTGGACTGTATCGGATGCATCTGAGCCGGGAGAAGGTGAGCAGAAGTGTATGGAGTATTGGCGTCGAGGGAGCGCCGTCGGCACAGGCGATATTGTGATTTATGGTCTTGACGCAGATTTGATTCTGTTGTGTCTTTTGACACGGCAGATGTTGGGCGACTCAAGAGGCGTTTGGCTGTTTAGGGAGGCGACGGAATGGGAAAGCGGTAGTGTTGGAGGGGAGGGCCAAGCACCCTTCATGCGATTCTCTGTGAATGTACTTTCAGACAACCTTGTTCCTGCTGGTGTGGATGCGCTTACCTGGACACTCGATTACGTCGCTGCAATGAGCCTTCTTGGTAATGATTTTGTGCCGCACAGCCTAAGTATCAAGATTCGGGAAAATGGACACAATCTGCTCATTAAAGAATTAAATAGGATTTATTTTACAGGACATAAACTTGTGCATCTGGTGAATGGATATTGGACCTATAATAAAGTGGCCCTCGTAGAATTGATTAAACCGTGGGCAACGGAGGAGGAGCAGATGCTGCTCACTGCAATTAAGCACAAGGGACAACGAACAAACTACGAGGATTGGAACCTCCTTCCAACCGTGTGGCGTGTAGAAGAAAAGGCACTCTGTGAATCACGCGGAGTCCTACATGCTGACTGGCAACAGCGTATGCTCAGTGCATGGTTTGGTGCAGGTGTTGTGGGCAGTGCCGTCTGTAAGAAATATTGTGAAGGCCTTCAGTGGATTCTTGATTATTATACTGGGCAGCGACCTGTTGATCCACTCTGGGTCTATCCATGGTCATTACCACCCACTTGGTCAATGCTTTGTGGTGAGCCAGTTACGTTTCCTACTAAATGGTCTGCTGGTCTAGACCTGAAGCCACAGGAGCAACTTGCAATGGTCCTGCCGAAGGAGAGTTGGCATTTTATCCGCGACGCCCGTCTCCGCGAACTTCCTGAAAAGGCTCCGCAGTTCTGGCCGACTAGCTTCAGTTTTTTCTCCGCAGGTCGCTTTTTCTTATGGGAATGCGAGCCTGAAATTCCGTTGCTATATTTACCAGTGGTGCGGGCGCTATCTAAATCTTGAGTATTTGGATAGATAGAATGGGGAATGGTCAGTCCCTTGAATCCTGCGATCCTGCTCATATCCGAATTTATCGGAATATTTTGAGTATTCACAGTCAAACTGTCCGAGTTCAAATGATTCAGACGGCCCTTGCAGGACCTGAATATGTAAATACAGCAAAACGACTTGGTGTGTACGCAAATCTGCTTGCCTTCATAAGTTCTGTTCAACGTGGTGAACGACCGGCATCCCTACCAGGTGAGCGAACGGGTATACCCGCACCCATTCTTCAGGCGCAGAACACCTCCGAGCGCAATACAGGCGCCAGTCAATTGGCACTTCGCGGTGGTGGTGCGACCATTGACCACAGTAAACAAGTTGCTAAGACGGGAGCAAATACGAAGGCCATGTCGTATTTCACTTCATGTCTCAAAGTACTTGGCCTTGAAGAGGAAGTTGCACTCACGGACGAGGCCCTCAAGGCAGCCTACAAAAAGGCGGCTACGCGGGCACATCCCGATAAAGGAGGCTCTGAAGAGGCCTTTGAAGCCGTAACGAGGTCTTATGCATATTTGTCTGAGATTCTGAAGAGAATTCATGGTGGTCGTGGAAAGGAGGGTGTCGTCGAGGCGCCTGCTGTTCTAACACAAGGGCGCAGCACAGATGCCGAGGCCTGGAAGCATGTTGAGCCCGTTCGCTTGAATGCCAAGAATCTCGATATGAATGCCTTCAATAAAATGTTTGAACAGACGCGTATGCCTGACCCCGATGATGAAGGATATGGTGATTGGCTACGAACGGAGGGTGGCGCCGACGAGGCGGCCTCGAAGAAGAATTTTGGCGGAAAGTTCAATCGTGAAGTATTTCACCAGATGTTTGAGGATGAACTGAAGAATTCAAAGAAGGGTGGTCGTGAGAATAACCATCAGTTGTCTGTTATGACAACTCGTCCTATGATGCTCGCGCCTACAATGGGTGTTGAACTCGGTCGTGACCGTCCTTCCGATTATACGGCAGCGGCAAATGCCAATCTCAAATACACGGATCTCAAGAATGCCTTTACAACAGAATCGACCTTCAGTGGACAGGTGGCTGATGTTCGCGTCGATGCACGCAGTTTCGACCAGTACTCCACTGAATACAAATCAGCACCGAGGGCACTCGCACATCATGAAATGGAGGCGGTTCAGGCTGCTGAGCGTGAAGTGATGCAGCGTGAGGCAGCTCGTAAAATGCGTGCTGCGCAGCATGATGTTCAGACCCAAGATCATTTTGAGCGCATGAAGCGCCTAGTCATTACGGAAAAATAAGAGGGGCACTAACAGAGGATGAAGACAATTGAATGGGCAGTTCCTTTAGGAGTGCTCACTACGGCGGCAGTGATTTACGCCTTCATGAAAGTGGATGAAGAGCGCAAACAAAATGTCTTTAAGGACCGTCATCTGATTGAAAGGGGTTCGCATATGCCTCAGATTTGGCTCTACTACGATAATTCTGAAGTGAATAGCCGGTGGTGGTCCGACTTTGGTGCGCGTAGTAAGCGTGCTATTAATATGCCGTTTCTAAATCTCTGTTATGATACAATTGTGAAGCATAATGGAGATAAGTATCGCGTTGAAGTGATTGCGGGTCTATCTGATCTGGCCGTTCGCCTTGGAGGGTGGGAGAAAATGCCTACACCGCTCCGCAATCCTTTAGCATCTGTACGTGAGGCTGAGATGAATTGGATTCGTGCGACTGTGCTGGCAAAGTGGGGTGGCCTCTGGCTTCAACCTGCAGTTATTGCAATGAAGCCGTTTCATGTATTGCCCGATAATAAGGTGATCTTTTTTGGAACGAATCCCACAGATAGTTTTGCAGGGCCATCAGGTACACCTGTGCCGAGTCTCCGCTGTGTATGGGCACCTCAAGCAGGCCTAGAGCTTTTTAAGGAATGGGAGGCCCGTGCATTTGACCGCCTTGAAAATTCAAATGGTGGCCTCCAAGCTCGTAGTGATGAGAAGACGGACTTTGTTGAACTGGCACAAAAGGCCCCGAATGTACTTATGATGCCCGAGGCGGAACTGGCTCGTAAGGGAGTTTCGGGTAAACCGATTCAGTGTGAGGACCTACTTGCCGCGGGACTCCAAGGTGAACTCCCGTTTACAGTCCCTGAGACTACGGTCTATGTGCCGTTTCCTTGGCCTGAACTCAAGGAGCGCCGTATGTTTGGCTGGTTTCTCCGTATGAGTGAGGACCAGATTTTACAGGATGATCTTGTTGCGAGTACACTCTTCAGGCGTAGTATGAACAGTGCTCCTGTACTTGCGCTCGGTCGCCAGTAATTTAATAGAGATACTTAAAAATGGAGAAAATTGACTGGTATTATGTCTATAGCCAACAATACGAACCATTTCATCGTCTTGTACAAGATAGTGTTGACAAAAGTGTCTTTTCTCAACATCCTCTTTTTGTAGATCAGAGTTTTTTTGATGAACATCTTTATAAACATGAAGGTGAACATTTTCTTAGTCGAATTACAATAAAAGTCGATAAGATAATTACTATTATTGAAAGGCGTATTGCTGAAGATAATACTGCACCATTTATTTTTTCAGACTGTGATATTCTTGTACGGAGTGATTGGAGCCAACGAGTTACTAGCTATACACGACTTTTCGAATTTGATATTATTTTTCAAAGAGAATATTTAACAAAATTTCATGTAAACAATGGATTTATGATGATGGTTGCGAATGAAAAGACACTTCGATTCTGGAGGGAAGTTCGTCAAATATTTACAGAATCTGTGATTGCCGATATGGATGCTGTAAATATGGTATTAGGAAGAAATATTGTAAATTATTCCTGTTTTTCAGTACGAGATGTAGGTTCATGTCAAACAATGAAAACGGATGAAACATGTGTATATCATATTCTTTGTGGTTCAGTATCTCGTGAAAAAGATATGGAAGATAAGTATTTTGAAGCACGTCGATTTGGATTTGACATAGATAAATATTTGACTTAAATATACTAGTATACTATACTAGAGAATGGAGAAAACCGATTGGTATTATGTGTATAGCCAGCGGTATCACCCCTTTCATTTATATCTTCAAGATAAGATTCCCAAAAATACATTTAATGCTAAAGGTATTTTTGTTGACCAGAGTGTCTTTGATGAGCATTTATATAAACATAGCGGCGAACATTTCTTTAGTCGAATTACTGTAAAGGTTGAGGCTGTTTTAAATTTAATTCGGATTAAGCGTGCTGCAGGTGACACACGCCCTTTTTATTTCACAGACTGTGATATTTTAGTGGGAGAGCTAGTACATGATTTAACAATCTATACAAAAAGCCCACTTGTTGATATTTGGTTTCAACGTGAATATAAAAATTCGGCTACAGTAAACCCAGGTGTTATGTTAATTCGTCCTAGTGAAAAAACAGAAGACTTCTGGAGCCGAGTTCTAGAAGATATGAAAGTAACTGAAGGCACTGCAGATCTTCAAAGCACTAATAAAATTTTACAACAGACAAATCTTATCTGGAATTTATTTGCACCCTCATCCGCATGTTCATCTATAACACGTGAGGCAATTCCGTTTGGCATTTATCATATTCTCTGCGGATGTGATTCGCGGGAGCTTGATATTGGCAATAAAATGTGTGAGGCGAGCATTTGCGGACAACCTATGGATAAGTATATAGACCAAACTCGTTCTGAACTGGGTCGACTCTATTTTTAAGAAAAACTCACATCCATTGAGCCCATAAGCGGTGCAAATGCATCACGCTCAATTTGGTAGAGTGCCTGCTTAACGCCTTGACTTACTTTTTCATACACGTGGAGTTTATATCCATGTGCGCGAAGAAGATGGCGAATTACAGTAATGCCTTTGGCTTGTGAGAATTCATAGAGAAATAGTTTTGCTTTACATGGAAGATAGTATGGCTCGAGAAGTGGAAGTAGTTCCTCAAAGGCTGTGAGGTCAATATCGCCTTTTTTAAATGTGCGGCCATCTTCTAATCCTGTAAAATGAAGTGCTTGTAGAATCTGCTCTACAATTTCAAGTGTGGGTCTCTTGCGAAATAGATGTTTTATCTCCTGGGACATTCTCCCACCTTCTTGACAAAAACAAATCTAGAAGGTCCAAAAAACCGGTGCGGCCCTGGGTCGTATAAATCCAACCCTGAATAAAGAATCGTTGGATTTTCTGGAATTCATCGGGTTTGAAGACGAGGCACTGCTGAGCACGCTCGCTCAGAATGAAGAGACAGTCTTCGAAGGAATGACCTCTGCCGTACAGTTCGAGGACGGCTTTGACAATTGCGTCTGTGTCATTTTTTAGAATTGCCCGCAGTGTTTGGTTATAAAAGGGATCTTTGTCGGGATATAGGGTGACATTAAGTGAAGCCGTTTTTTCGTGCATATATTGCCAAAGTGGCGCGTAGAGTTTCAGTTGGTCAATTGTCGGACAGCGCATAAGTAATTCCTGTTTGAGTTGCGGGTCGTCTGGAAGAGAGAGCTGCTTTTTGAGCAGATTCCAGACATCAATGCTCAAGAGAGGAGTACATTCAATATGCAGACAACGAGAACGAAGTGCAGGAATAATATCACTGATGTAGCGAGTGCAAAAGAGAAAACGTGTGGTATGCGCATAGGTCTCCATAGGTCTGCGGAGGGCCTGTTGGCTGAGCACTGGAAGTGAATCGGCGTCGTCAATGAAAATCCAGCGATACACACCTGGCTTTACGGAGACACGGCGAACAAATTCCGTAATGGTTTCACGGATACGATGAATTCCACGATCCTGGTCGGAGCGAATCTGGAGACACCAATTGGGATCCTCGAACTTTACTCCACGAGTCGTAAAATAGTGTTTGAGAAAATCGGTGGCGAGGGTTGTTTTACCTGAGCCGTAGGTTCCACTAAAAAAGAGATGTGGCGGATCGGACTCGATTTTATTGAGGGTAGCAACAATATCCGAACAGTTCAGACAACTTGTCTGCATCTGTTTTGATATGTGTGAGGGTTGCTTAGACCTTGATGCCGAGGGATTCCATGAGTTTCATTCCCTTTTCGTAGGTGAACTGTTCGCCTGAAGATGAACCCTTCTCTTTTGTACCAAGCAGCAGTTTGAAGACGATTACTTTTTTAGTGCGCTTAAGTTGTGAATAGATAATTAGCTGGGCACTGCGCTTCTGTGATGGCGATATCTCTGCAGCCCAGTTGTTGGCCGCCTGTTCATCGTAGGGAAAGAGGGCTTGTTTTATGGAATTCATTGCGACGGCTCCTTTTGCTGTATGTAAGATTTGGACTTTTGGGTCCTCCTTTAGTTTGCTGATGTATTCTTTTGCCCAGTTGGCCGTCATCTATTTAGTATGCTTGTTTACATGGTTTAAACCTGTGGCCCACTGAAAAGGAAGAATGGAACTCTATGAGGTTCTCGGAGTCGATAAGGATGCTGAGTCTCGTGATATTAAGAAAGCATATTTCAACTTGGCAAAAACGCATCATCCTGATAAGGGCGGCGATGCAGAGAAATTTAAGCAGATTCAGCATGCATATGATGTTCTAAGTGATGACGAAAAGCGGAATTTCTACAATCAGACGGGACAGGTTCCTGGTGAGCAGGGGGCTGGCGGACCTGGACAGGGTGGGCCTGGCGGAGGCTTTCCTTTTGATATCGGAGCCATGTTTGGCGGTATGTTTGGAGGGGGTGGGGGTGGACCTTTCGGAATGCGTGGTGGCCCACCGCCTGGTCCTCCATCGACTCGTCGTCGTGGAAAGGCTCCACCGAAAGTGCACGAGATTCATCTCCCTCTTGCCGATTTCTACAAGGGAAAACTCCTCAAGATTAATTTTGAGCGTCAGCGTTTCTGTAGGTCATGCCATGGAGATGGTTTTGTCAGTAGTACTCAGTGCGAGAAGTGCCACGGCATGGGTATGACGATGGTTCATATTCAGATGGGTCCTGGAATGATTATGCAGTCCCAGATGCCTTGTGGTGCTTGTTCTGGAAAGGGACATATGAATGGACCTGCCTGTGGGGCCTGTAACGGGAAGTGCTTCACAAGTGAGGAGAATATTCTGGATGTGACAATTGAGCCTGGCATGCGTGTGGGTGAAAAACTCATTTTTGGCGGAGCATGCTCTGATCACCAGGACTTCGCTGAGGCGGGTGATGTACATATTCAGGTAAGTCAGGCCGATGAGGAGATTCCTTGGAAGCGTGATGGCACAACTCTGGCAGCGACACTGGCGATTAACCTTGCGGATTCACTGTTGGGGTCGGTGAAGAAAATTGGAAATCATCCTGGATTTCCTGAAGGGTGTGAAATCGTGGTGCCGCCTGGAAGTATCAATGCACAGATGCTGATCGTAAAAGATGCAGGAATGCCTATTCGGGGAACAAATCGGAAGGGAGATGCTCACATCACTCTTCTGGTTCGTTTAGAAGCTGTCGAGACAGCAGCTATTCAAAAACACGGGGTATTACTGCGGAGTGTACTCACGACTCCTGTCTAAACACGCGGTGCAAACGAGTTCGGGTTGGACGCCAGATTCCACTCGGGATTCATGCCACGGACAGCATTGGCTTCAGCGCGCGCGTCAAGGAGCATGCCAGGCGCATTTGACGGAGCCGCAAGATCAAGGGACGGCTGCGCAGCACCACCACGCATCTTCAGGAAACGGCCACTCGCATTACGCTTGCGCCCCTTGCGGCTATGACGCTTTGTGCCCTTACGGCTACGGCGGTTTGTGCCCTTGCGCCCCGCGCGTCTCTTCGTGAAACGCCCACGGCTGTTACGAGTGCGGCGGCGACGACCACCCATCTGGCCTCCCTGGCCAGGGTCACGGAGGGGCGCGACATCGGCAATGTACTTATCAAGCGGAAGAGTACGCGCTGAGGCTCCCATATCCTTAGGAAGAAGAGAGTCCGTTATGGCACTGAGAGGCGCCATGCCACCGTGCTGATTGGCGTGGAAGGAGTCGTACTGCTTTCCCTGGGCGATATTCATCTGCGACGGAGAGCTTCCCGCAAGAGACTCACTCAGTGACATCGGCGCGGATACATACGCCGCGCCACCATACATACGGTTAGTGCGGCGATTGTCGCGGTTCTTTCTTGACGCAGGCATTTCTACACTAGGCTCGTAAAAAAAGTAGACATCGGGTAGAAATGTCCTCCGCCGAGCCGAAGTTTATGCAGGGTGTCTCCAGCCGTTTTATCTGCGATTATCTTTATTTTTATTATTGGCTCGTTGTGACCGTAATGGTTCTCGCGGTTTTCACATCAGTTGTCACCGCTTTCACGATAAAGGGTCCCGTACTGGTTCGGGTCCTGATGCTTTTACCGAATCTCTTCGTGGGCGCACTTGCGCTTCTGACGGCTCTGTCCCTCTATCTGATTTGTGAACGCGGACTGAAGCCCGGGACTCAGAAAGAGACAGCCGCGTAAGTTATTTAATTTCACAAGAGCCCGAGGCCTCCCATTCTTGTAGTTCCCAGTCCTTACCCGGTGTAATACTAAACACCTTCTTTCCCTTCTTCAATTCCCTAAGTCCGATTTTTGAGATATACTCGGACCTAGGCTGTTCAAAGAGCAGTAGATGGCTTGCTTCTTTCACGATACGCGCGTCGCGCATAACAACTGCACGGCGACCAAGTCGGCGCCAGTCGGCCATGATGGTTTCATGACGGACACCACATTTATCCGCCCAGAGACCAACGAAGGATGATGTGGAACCGTCATTTGACATATATACAAGATCAGGTACTTTTCCAATGAGTTCCATGAGTGGGTTCAGCACACGCTCATGAAAGTCAGTACGGGAGATGTCTTCGCGTTTTCCTAAAACTCCAAGGCAGATCGGTTTGTAGGCTTGACCAGGTTGGATGGCCGAGTCGGGTTCAAGTGACATTTTTGGTTTTGTAGATGGGGGATATATGTATCAAATTTATAAGTATAGAATAGAATGCCTTATCAAATTGACAATTATCATCCTCCTGGTACTCAAGTATCTGCGGCGGAGTTTATTAAAAAGACAGGTGGTCCATTAAATATCACTAAAACTCATGGCCTTGGTAGTGGTATATATGGTATAATTCATGGTACTCCTAATACAGATTATACCCGATCTAACTGGTTAGTTGACGTAAGTACAATGATAAATCCGGTCATTTTAGATACTGATGAAAAAACAGCTGCATTTATTCATTTTTCACAAACATTAATTGATTTTGTGGAGGCATATATTAGTCGAGGTGTGCCCGCTGCTCAACTTCTTGCTCAACTTAACTTAGTCCTTCCTACATTAACTCCTATAGCACAATACCTATTTCCAAATGTAGCCACTACATCTCAAGGACTATATAACGCATTTAGTAGTGTATTAAATCGTTTTGGAACTGCATATAGAAATGCAAGACATGGTGACTTTTTATATCAACCCATAAACTACTTATTAATGCCTGCTGCATACGATGGAATTTATAACTCATCGCCTGATGGAAACACATTTGCCAAAGGTTCTGTTTACTTTAATGGTGCAAACCCAAGACATCAAAAGTATGCATTTGATCCTCAAGGTCCAAACTTACCTCCTGGTAATCAACTAATACAAGTTGGGGGCAGAAGAATTTTCAGAAAATCTAGAAAATCTAGAGTATCTAAAAAAACAAGAAAACAAAAAAAATATCGTAAATACTAAATTTACGCCTCGAGCTCCTCAACGGCATTGCGCATGGACGCAGCCTGAATGCGACGCTTCTGGATCTTACCACTCGCCACGTAGATGGAATTCTCCGTGATGATGATAAAGTCCTCAGTAACCTTATAGACCTTCTGGATGAGACTGGTAAACTCTTCCGCTGACTTGACGAGCATGCGCTCCTTGGTCTCCTGGTCCTCGCCCATAAAGGCCTTGCCAGTCGCAGTTTCAACATAGTAATCCAGAAGAATCGGCTTGTCCTGTTGGATGGCCAGACGAGCGGCGTGCTGGAGCACGGCAACGGACGGAAGTACCTCCGTGGAGGGAGGCGCAGCAGGGGCAGCGGGTGTAGTAGAGGACGCAGTAGGGGCTGACATCCGGAGTTGAAATCTGTAGTTAAAAAGGAAACAGAAGATTCATTTTTTACGCAACGGGAATAGGCTGGAGGATTTCTGCGCAGTTCTCACTCAAAATCTGATTGAAATAGTCATAGGCCTCATCAATCTGTTTTAGAAAACGAGCTCCCGTAATGATAATACTTCCCGTCTGAAACGCGCTGATTGTAATCTTCTTACATTGTCCATTCTCCTTACCCGTACCTTGACCTGAGCAGCGCTCTGTACAATGGCAAATTCCAGGGGCAAGCCCAGGCTTGCGTGATTCATTGTAATAATACTTAGTATTTACGCCCTGATAAATCGTTGATTCATAAGTACTAAACAGCCGATAATTCTGTGTAAGTAGCTTATGGAGCTTATTTCTCAGAATCGTTGCATTTACACTGTAGTCACTGTTAAGCAGCTGAATATTACACTCTTTCAGGGTCGCCTGAGCCGTCCAAACGGGCGTCTTCAGATGGGCCATCAAATGTGCAAGTAGCCATTCAATTGTGGCCCGCGCAAAGGACTCCGTTGGAATTCCTGTCATTTGAAACCCACCATTTGCAAACATCTTCAGATTTGCTTCTTTCCAACCGTCGCCATACGGCTGGCGAATCACTAGAGTTGACTGATTAAAGAAAGTCTTGGAAGCAACACGACGATGGGTGAGAACATCACGGGCGGATGCACCTACAACCGATTCACGGTGCTCCATCTTGAGAATGCCAACTCCAGGATAACCGATTGGAATGAGTAGGGAAGGCAATTGTTGGAATAGACTCTGTAGATTGATAGGAGTTCCAAAGTTTCCCGTAATAACCATGGTGGAAATGCGATACGGGCTGATTTTTAGGTTTGTACGATCCATTTTCCTATAAGGGGGTTTAAATGCAAGAATCAAATTTTTGACGCATTTCAATAATCCAATCGGCGAGCATTTGAAACCACTGGCTTTCTGGCATAACACGAAGAACATCTGCATTGCCGATTAAGATAATCTTTACAAGATCGGTGCTTGAGGCAATTCCTAGGCTGAGAAATGTGAAAAATATGAGACCTGCAATTTCTTTAAGAAAAGTATTCTTGGCTTCGCGTTCAAGGATTGACTGAATTTCATGGAGAGGAGCATGGAGCAACTTGAAGATGAACTTTGTATGGATGGAGCCGCGCGTAGGGTGAAAAAGAAA
>Ga0214164_1000316_pt1 | contig 32381 bp, 28 predicted proteins | sample TroBogepilimnion_13_FD_153003 | JGI IMG/M metagenome (GOLD analysis project Ga0214164, IMG submission 153003) | Freshwater microbial communities from Trout Bog Lake, WI - Practice 03JUN2009 epilimnion v4 | ecosystem: Environmental > Aquatic > Freshwater > Lake > Epilimnion/Euphotic zone ...
AATAACCACTTTCGTTGGAGCGGTTAAATGCCGCTTTCCGCCGCCGCCGTCAAGCAAATGTCAGGTGTTCACGCCGCCGCTGTTTTGCCTCCGAACAAACTTTTGAACCACGACCACGCGGCGCGCAAGCCGACGTCTTGGACGCCGGTTAAGTTATAAAGTTTCACGATTTCCTCTTCGTGGCCGCGATAACGCGGTGGCAAAAGCAAGGTGGTTTTGGCGGATTCGCCTTCGACACGCAGGATTTCGGAATAGAAAACGCCGCGGCCCGCTTCATAATTTCCGGCGGGCAAAACGAGCGTGCGCTTCGCCAGCACCAGCCACGGATGATAGTTGAAGACGAGTTCGCCTTGGTCATTGCGCGATAATTTGCCGTAGGTGCGCGTGGGAACTTTTTCAATTTTCCGACCGAGGAACATTTTATTTTCCTTCACGTCAGGTTGAAAACGGTTTCGGCGGTTCGTCACAAAATCCCAGACGAAGGACATGCCAAAGTGCGAGAGCCGGAATGACCAACCCGCGATGAGCCACGAAATCAAAATCACGATGAGCGCCCACGCCGCGCCGATCCACGGGTTGACGAACGACGTGCCGACGACGCTGGCGAGAATCGCAGTGCGGAAACCTTTGAGCGCGGCGTCCACGGTGGAAAACGGACTTAGCAGAATCAAAATGTTGATGGCATTGGACGCGAGAAAAACGATGAAGAATGCGGCCATCGCGACGGGAACCATCATGGCGTTGTAGAGCCAATGCAGATCAATCGCCGCAAAACCGGCGGCGGCCAGCGACGCGCCGGGCGCTTGGTCGGGCGCGTGAAAAATCGAAGCGGCTATCGGCACAAACGCGCCGGTGGCGACGAGCCCAGAGATTTTGTGTTCGATGGTTTCCGCCACATCGAAAGGTTTTTTGAGCACGGTGGGAATGGCGAGGCCGGCGGTGTCTTTCAAAAAGCAGGCGCCGACCAGTAACATACAGGGAACCCAGAATAGAGGATTAGCAAACCACGGGAGCTTTGCTTTTTGCTCCGGAGTTTTTGCCTGAAAATAATCATACGCACCGACGCCGCTGACACCGAGCATCGGCGAAATCGCCACGCCAGTGATTTCCGAGACGGTCTCGCACAATTTCTTCGCCTGCGGATTCGGGTCGGCCGGCTTCGCTGTCGCCGCTTCGGCAGAACTGATTTGCGGCAGCCAGAGCAAGCCGATCAGTGTGAGCAGAAAAATTAATTTCTTCATGTGAATTATGATTTGCGCGCAACCGGCGGGTGTAAAGCCCAATCCAATAAAATGAAATCGAGGGTTGACTTCACCCGTCCGTTTGATAGTTTCCACGTCCCTTTGTATTGGAATTGAGATGAAAACGCATTTGCCGAAAGTAAATTTGGACCAGCGCAAGTGGCATGTTATTGATGCCGATGGCGCCGTGCTTGGCCGACTGGCCGTGCAGGTAGCCGACATTTTGCGCGGTAAAAACAAGCCTGTCTACACCGCGCACCTCGACGCCGGCGATTTTGTTATCGTCGTCAACGCCGAGAAGGTCAAGGTCACCGGCAAAAAAGAAACCGCCAAGGAATACATGAGCTATTCCGGTTGGAAGGGCGGCGAAAAATACGCCACCGTCGAACAGGTGCGCGCCAAGAACCCGGAATTTCTCATTGAACACGCCGTCAAAGGCATGATTCCCAAGAACCGCCTCGGTCGCGTGCTGCTCACGAAACTGAAAGTGTTCAAAGGGCCAAAGCACGATCATCAGGCGCAGACGCCCGCCGTGCTCGCCCCTGCTAAATAATTTTTGTTATGGCCAAAACAGCACCTATTGAATTCCTCGGCACCGGTCGTCGCAAAACGGCGATTGCCCGCGTTCGCCTTGCGGCGGGCAGCGGTAAAATCACCGTCAACGGCCGTGCGTTCGACAATTATTTCCCGCTGGACACCCAGCGCGCCACGGTTTCCTCACCGCTCGCCATCACCAACACGGCCGACAAGCTCGACGTGCGTGTGAATGTGGTCGGCGGCGGCCCGCTCGGTCAGGCCGGCGCCACGCGCCATGGCATTTCCCGCGCGCTTTTGAAATTTGACGCCACGCTGCGCCCCGCGCTGAAGGCGGAAGGTTTCCTCACGCGCGACCCGCGCGAACGCGAACGCAAAAAATACGGCCAGCCCGGTGCCCGCGCTCGCTTCCAGTTCTCGAAGCGTTGATCGCAACGGAAAGTTTACAAAACCCGCTGGCAAATTGCTGGCGGGTTTTTTGTTTTGCAGATGCAGACACGGATTTCACGGATTGTCACGGATTCAATCTGTGTTAATCCGTGAAATCCGTGTCGAAGAATTTTTCGTGTGGTTCGAGTATTTCGCGGTTAAGATTTTTTAAAGATGAAAACGAAGAAAGTTGCCATCGTCGGCGCATCCGGTTATTCCGGCGAAGTTCTGGTGCAATTGCTGTTGAACCATCCGCACGCGGAACTGGTCGCCGTCACCTCGCGCTCGAATGCCGGACAGACGCTCGCGCAAGTGTTTCCCAAATTTGCCAGCCATCCCAAATCCAAAACCCTGCGGTTTGTCGAGCCGAACGCCGAACTGCTCGCAAAGCAAGCCGACGTGGTTTTTCTCGCACTGCCACACGGCGTCGCGGCGGAATTCGCCGTGCCGCTGAACGCCGCCGGCGTCATCGTGATTGATTTGAGCGCGGATTTTCGTTTGAAGAGTGCGGAGGTTTACAAAGAATTTTACGCGCACGATCATCCCGCGCCGGAGTTGTTGAAAAAATCGGTTTACGGTCTGCCGGAATTTTATCGTGAAGAGATCAAAAAATCTCTGCTCATCGCGTCACCCGGCTGCTATCCGACGAGCATTTTGCTGCCGACGATTCCATTGTTGAAAGCCGGCCTGATCAAACCGACTGGTATCATTGCCGATTCGTTGAGCGGCGTCAGCGGTGCGGGTCGGAAGGCGGAGATTGATTATCTTTTTTGCGAATGCAACGAAAGCGTGCGTCCCTACGGCGTGCCGAAACACCGGCATTTGTCGGAAATCGAGGAACAACTTTCGCTCGCCGCAAAAACCAAAGTGACGATCCAGTTTACGCCGCATTTGATTCCGGTGAATCGCGGCATCCTGACGACGCTTTATCTCGCGCCGGAAAAACATTTTTCCACCGCCGAAGAAACCGCTGCGCTGGGTGAAAAAATTTCTGCGTGTTACCAATCGGCTTACGCCAACGAACCGTTTGTGCGACTGCTCGAGGGCAAGGCTTTGCCCGACACAAAAAATGTCGTCGGCACGAACATCTGCGAAATCGCATGGCGGCTCGACCCGCGCACCGGCCGGCTCGTCGTAATGAGCGCTGAAGACAATATCGTGAAGGGCGCGAGTGGTCAGGCCGTGCAAAGTCTGAACATCTTGTGCGGCTGGCCGGAAACCGCTGGGCTTGTCTGAAGATGAAGTGGGACGCCGCCGATTACGCCGCCAATTCCGCCGTGCAGCAAACGTGGGCGCGCGAACTTATCGCCAAACTGCATTTGCGCGGCGATGAACACATTCTCGATGTCGGTTGTGGCGACGGCAAGATTACGGCGGAACTTGCCCGTGCCGTCCCGCGCGGCTCGGTCACCGGCGTGGATGCTTCGCCGCAGATGATTACATTCGCCAAAAAAACTTTTCCGGCGAAAAAAAATCCGAACCTCAAATTTGAGATTTGTGACGCGCGGAAAATCTCGGCCTCAAAGCTGGGTGAAAAATTTGATTTTATCTTTTCCAACGCCGCGCTGCATTGGGTGGATGACCACGAAAAGTTTTTACGCGGCGCGGCAGCAGCCTTGAAATTCGGCGGACGGCTGGTGGTTTCCTGCGGTGGCAAAGGCAATGCCCACGATGTTTTCCTCGCCTTGCGACCCGAGATGCGGCTCAAGCGCTGGCGCGAATTTTTCCGTAAGATGCCGCTGCCGTATTTTTTTTACGCGCCCGGTGATTATGAAAAATGGCTGCCGAAATCAGGTTTCAAAATCAAGGCGCTGAAACTCGCGCCGAAAGATGCGACTTACGCCGGCGCAGATGGTTTTGCGAAATGGCTGCGCACGACGTGGCTGCCGTTTGTCCAGCGCGTGCCGGAAAATTTGCGCGACGAATTCATCGCCGCCGTCACGCAGCGTTACCTCGCCAAACATCCGCTGGATGCGGATAGAAATGTGCCTGTCCGCATGGTGCGGCTGGAAATTGATGCGATTAAAGTTTGAAAAACCTTCGCACTATCCGCAAATTTTGTTCCGCATAATCAAATGAAAAATTCGTTCAAAGAAGTTCCCGGTTCTATCGTCGCCCCAATTGGTTTTCTTGCCAGCGGTGTGTTTTGCGACATCAAAAAACTCGGCACGGGCAAGGGCTCAAACAAGGGTCCGAAGCGCGATCTTGCGCTGATTGTTTCTGAAACGCCCGCGACGGTCGCGGGAATGTTCACGACGAATCAAGTGTGCGCCGCGCCGGTAAAAGTTTGCGTCGAACGGCTGAAGAAAAAAAATCTCGCGCAGGTGGTGGTGGTGAATTCCGGCAACGCCAACGCTTGCACCGGCAAGCAAGGCATGGCCGACGCGCGCGAAATGGTGGCGTTCACGGAAAAAACGTTGGCGCTATCGGCGGGCCGCGCGCTGGTCGGTTCCACCGGGCGAATCGGTGTGACGATGCCGATGGATAATGTGCGTGCGGGAATTTTAGAAGCGGCGATGGAGCTTGGCTTCACGGCTGAACACGCGGATCACGCGGCGGAAGCCATCATGACGAGCGATTCGCGCCCGAAACAAATCGCGATTGAATTTTTGCTCGGCGGAAAAAAAATACGCATCGGCGGCATGTGCAAAGGCGCAGGGATGATTCAGCCGGGCATGAGCGCGACAGGTGCGCGTCCGGCGGCGTTGCCAGGTGGCCGTGCGCAAGCACTGCACGCAACGATGTTGGCGTTCATCACCACCGACGCAGCGGTGGAACAAAAAGTTTTGCAGGCGGCACTAAATGAAGCCGTCGCAAACAGTTTCAACCGCATCACGGTGGACGGTGACATGAGCACGAACGACACGGTGCTCGTGCTGGCGAACGGTTTGGCTGGGAACAAGAAGTTTAAATTGAACGGCGCTGAACGAAAACTTTTTCAAGCCGCACTGAATCACGTTTGTCTCGAACTCGCCAAAAAAATTGTCCGTGATGGCGAGGGCGTGCACCGCGTCGTAACCGTGCGCGTGAATGGCGCGAAGACGATTCAGGATGCCGATGCCGCCGCGCGCGCGGTGGCGAACAGCGCGCTGGTGAAAACGAGCTGGCACGGCGGCGATCCGAATTGGGGCCGCATCATTGATGCGATTGGCTATTCACCGGCGACCGTGGTGGAGGAGAAAATCAACATCGGTTATTCCGCAACCGGTGGCAAAAAGATTTTGTGGAGCCTGAAACGCGGACAGCCGACGCCGGCGACCTTCAAGCAATTGTGTGCCGCTGTTGCGCCTAAGGAGTTTGAACTGCATATCAACCTCAATCTCGGTAAGGCTAACGCGGTGATGTATGCGGCAGACTTGACCGAGGAATATGTAGACTTTAATAAGGGCGATGTGACGGATGCCAGTTCGCTTGGCGGTTGATTCTTAGTCGCGGATTCAACGCGGATTAATCATAGATTCTGAAATCAAAAAGCCGCTGGATTGCTCCAGCGGCTTTTGTGTTTGAGAATCGGAATCAGTAAGACGCCTGCGCACCTTTGATGTTGGCCTTTTTCATCCACGGCATCATCGCGCGCAACTTCTTGCCGGTTTTTTCAATCGGATGATTTTCACCCTTCTTGAGCAGCGCATTGTAGCGTTTGTAGCCGCCCTTGTATTCATTGATCCAATCTTTGGCAAATTTGCCGGACTGAATGTCTTTGAGCGCGGCCGCCATGCGTTTCTTCACGCTGGCATCAATGATTTTCGGACCGACATGGACGTCGCCCCACTTTGCGGTTTCGGAAATGGAGAAGCGCATGCCGCTGATGCCGGATTCGTTCATCAAATCGGCAATCAACTTGAGTTCATGCAAACATTCGAAGTAAGCCATCTCGGGCGAGTAACCGGCTTCGACCAACACTTCAAATCCGGCCTGCACCAGCGCGCTCGCGCCGCCGCAGAGAACGGTCTGTTCGCCGAACAAATCGGTTTCGGTCTCTTCCTTGAAATCGGTTTCGATGACGCCGGCGCGCGTGCCGCCAATGCCTTTGGCCCAAGCGAGCGCAATCTTCTTCGCGTCTTTGCCGGGGTTCTGATACACGGCGATGAGCGACGGAACACCTTTGCCTTCGGTGTATTGACGGCGAACGGTGTGGCCAGGGCCTTTCGGCGCGACCATGATGACGTTCACGTTCTTCGGCGGAACAATTGTTTTGAAATGGATGGAGAAACCGTGGCTGAACACGAGCGTCTTGCCCTTGGTCAGATTCGGCTCAATGTCTTTCTTGTAAGCGGCAGCCTGCTTGGTGTCCGGCAACGCCACCATGATGACGTCGGCCAGCTTCACCGCTTCCGCTGTGGTGACGACTTTGAAACCTTTTTCCTTCGCGACGGGAATCGACTTGCTGCCTTCATAAAGGCCGATAATGACCTTGAGGCCGCTGTCTTTGAGGTTCAGCGCATGCGCGTGACCCTGCGAGCCGAAGCCGAGAATCGCGAGCGTTTTGTTTTTGAACACGCCGAGATCGGCGTCTTTGTCGGTATAGACTTTTGCCATAAAATTATTTTTCGTTGGTTAAATTTATTTGCGCGGCATTGCGGCCTTGCCGGTGCGGGTGAGTTCAATCACGCCGAACGAATTCATCAGGTTGATGAATTTTTCCACCTTGCTGTCGTTGCCGGTGATTTCGATGGTGAGCGACTTCGGCTGCACATCCACGATTTTTGCGCGGAAAATGTCAGTGATTTGCATCACTTCGGCGCGCGATTTGGAATCCACGCCTACTTTCACGAGCACCAGTTCGCGATCCACAAATTCGCCTTCGCCAAAATTTTGAACCTTGAGCACGTTTGGCAATTTGTTCAACTGCTTGACGATTTGCTCCAGCGTCGCCTCGTCGCCCGTCGTGACGATGGTCATGCGGGAAAATTTCGGGTCGTGCGTCGGGCCGACATTAAGCGTGTCAATGTTGTAGCCGCGGCCGCTGAACAAGCCCGCAACGCGCGTGAGCACGCCGAACTTGTTTTCCACGAGAACAGAAATGGTATGTCGCATAAAACCGTTTGGAAACGGACGAAAATACTAGCAACCGCCGCGTCACCGGTCAAACCGCAAATCGGCGGACGACGGTTCGGAGCGGACGATTGCGTTTGCCGAAATAATTTATTTTATTTCGGCTGCACTAGATTATCGCCAATCAAAATGCGGTAATCCTTGATGCGCCCACTATCGCCGCCCTGACGCGGCACGTAGCGAAAGCCGGAAACCGTCTGCGATTTTCCGAGGTTCAAAATCAATTCGTGCGGATAAACCGGCGACGCGCTGCCCCATTGCGTGTGCCAGAAATTCGCCGTCTGCCCGTCAATCGCGTTCTCCGCCGAGCCGTCTTCCTTATCGCGTTCCTCGCTGTCCACATAAGCAATCGTCCAGCCGTTGTGACTGATGGCGTTGCCATTCGCATCGAGCAAATCCAGTTCGGCGATAGCGGCATAAGGTTTCTCGTCCTGCGCAGTTAGTGCTTCGAGACAAAAGAATTTTCCGCTGACCGGCGCGGCGAATTTTATTTCCTGCGTATCTGCGCCCGGCGCAAACGTGCCTGTGTTCGCCAGCGCGGCGGATTGCAGATTCAATTTCACCGCCGGACGATGCGCTTTCTGAAAATCTTTTTCCGGACGCAACTCGTCGAGAATCGGTTTTTCCAATCCGGCGATGGTGTGGCTTTCCGAGCCAAGCAAATCCAGAATGACAATTTGATTTTCGCCCGCGTGCAACCAGCAGCCGGGCGCGTAAGCCGTTTGAGATGGGCCGATGTTCCAGTAACGACCGAGGCAATGTCCGTTCACCCACAAATCACCTTTGCCCCAGCTGCGCAAATCCAGAAATGTGTCGCCAACTTTTTCAAGTTTGAATGTGCCGCGCCAAACCGCTGGCAAGTCGGTCTTGCCGCTGGAGAACTTTATTGGCGGCATTTCTCTTGTTTGGAGAAGCGATACCATCTGCGCGTCGAGCGGCAGATTAAAAATTTCCCAGTTTTTCAAAACTTCGCCGCCGAGTTTTACCGGCGCTATGATTCCTTTGCGGTCGGACATTTCCGGCCCAAAATTAATGCGCCCCATCGGTTCGACAAGTATGTCGAGTTGCGCTTCCTTTTCGCGCGCAGGCAAAGAAATTTTTGCGTTCGCGTTGCGGCGATCCAAAATGCCGACGCGTTTTCCATCAATGAAAACAAAGCCAAAATCATGAATCGCCGTCGCTTCGAGCGTCGTCGCCGCGCCCGCCGGAATTCTGGTTCGATACAAAATACAGCCATAACCCTGGTCGTAAGCTTCCATGTTGCGCGGCGTTTCGTCTTTGATTGCCGCCGGCAAATTTTCAAACAGCGGCGCAACTTGATTCAATTCCACCGGCGCAAAACTGATGACGGGATTTTGCGCGGGTGGTTCCGGTAATTTTTCGCCGGGTAAAAGATATCTAGCCAGCAGTTCGCGCGTCTGGAAAAACTTCGGTGTCGCCCAGCCGGCTTCGCTTATGGGCGCATCGTAATCGTAGCTCGACGTGTCCGGTTTGAAAGGCCGGTCGCAGCCGGACCACAAACCAAACGTCGTGCCGCCATGCGCCATGTAGATGCTGAACGACGCGTCCATATCGAGCATGAGTTTCAAGTTGGGTAGGTAATTTTCCGGCTTGCCGAGATGATGCGGTTGGCCCCACGTGTCGAACCAGCCGGGATAAAATTCACTGCAAATCAGCGGGCCGACGGGCTGGATTTTCCGCACCTTCGCAAAATTATTTTTCACGCTGCTGCCAAAATTCCCCGCCTGAAATAGATTTGTGAGCAGTCCGTTTTTCATCTGGTCGGGCGGATTGCATTGGAACAGTGGCACGTCAAAACCCGCGTCCACCAAGGCTTTTCTCAATTCGTCCACATACTGCGTGTCCTTGCCGTAGAAACCGTATTCATTTTCCACCTGCGCCATGATGATCGGGCCGCCGTGCGTGATTTGCAGCGGACCGAGCACGCGACCGACTTCTTTCAGATAATTTTTTGCGGCGTCAAGATAGCGCGGATCGCGGCTGCGAAGTTTCACGCCGTCGTCTTTGAGCATCCACCACGGCGTGCCGCCCATTTCCCATTCGGCGCACGCATATGGGCCGGGCCGCAAGATCACCCACAAGCCTTCTTCCTGCGCGATACGGCAAAATTCCGCGTCGTCCGCCTGACCGCTCCAATTAAATTCGCCGGGCTTCGGCTCGTGCAAATTCCAAAAGAGATACGCGCAAACCGTGTTCAAGCCCATCGCCTTGGCCATCTGCAAACGTTGACGCCAATATTCTTTAGGCACGCGCGCGGCGTGAATTTCGCCGCAGCGGATCTGAAACCGCGCGCCGTCGAGCAGAAAGTCATTCGTGCCGATGGCGAAGGTGTGCGCTGGCGTCTGCGCGGATAAATTGGCGGCAAGCAAAACGGCAGCAGCAACCATGGAAAATAATTTGGGGGCGGTCATGCGGGAATAATGCTTGGTCGGTTGGCTGGCGGCAAATCTGATTTTACGCTTTCGCCAGCTAAAAAAATCATGAACATTTCCGACCCTTATCTGTCATATTTTGGCCGGACAACAAATGTGGTTGAAACTTAAATTTTTATTTGTGCTCGTAGCCGTCGCGCTGATCGGCGGCGTGGCCAGCGCGGCTTCGTTCACCGCGTCGCTTGACCGCGACGTCGTTACGGTGGGCGAAAGCGTGACGCTCTCGCTCGCGTTTGAGGGCGCGCAGCCGCGCACGATTCCGATGCCGAGCGTGCCGGGCTTGCAGATCACGCAGGCCGGCACATCGCAATTCGTCAACGTGGTCAACGGCGCGATGACCGCCACCGTCACTGTCACTTTCAACGTGACCGCGACGCAGGCGGGTGAGTTCACGATCCCCGCGTTGACCGCAGATGTGAACGGCCAATCGCTCACCAGCTCGCCGCTGAAATTATCCGTGGCCGCCGCCACCACGCCGCCGCCCGAAGTCGTGAATTCCGGTAACGAGATCGCGTTCATGAAATTAATTTTTCCGAAGCCAAGAATTTACGTTGGGGAAACAGCGGTGGCGCGGCTCGAAGTTTATTTGCGCGAAGATGTCCAGAACCTCGCGAACTTTCAATTGACCAGTTCGCCTGCGGAAGGTTTTAGCGCGGGCAAGCTAGTGGAATTGCAAAACCAACGTCGTCGCGTGCAGGTCGGCAACCGCGCTTACACCGTCATTCCGCTGGCCGTGCCGGTCACGGCGGTGCGCGGCGGCGAAGTCGCGCTGGGGCCGTTCACCGCCAACGCCGTCGTCGTTTTGCCCTCGGAAAATCAAGGTGGAAATCCATTTTTCCGGATGTTCAATCAAGGTGAACAACGGCAGGTCACGCTCGCCACGGAAAAAGTAGTTGTCCCCTCACTGTCTTTGCCGACGGTAAATCAGCCTGCAAATTTTTCCGGTGCGGTGGGCAATTTTTCCATGACGGCGTCGGCGGGGCCGACCACGCTTACCGTCGGCGATCCCATTACCATGCGCGTGCAAATTTCCGGGCGCGGCGCGCTCGACGCGATTACGCTGCCCGTGCAGGACGCGTGGCAAAATTTTAAAACGTATCCGCCCACCGCCAAGCTGGAGACCAGCGACCAGTTCGGTTTTCAAGGAACGAAAACTTTTGAGCAGATCGTCTCGCCGCTGAATTCTGACGTGCACGAACTGCCGGCGTTTTCGTTCTCGTTCTTCAATCCGGACGATGGAAAATTTCACACGCTCACGCAGCCCGCGCTGCCGCTCACCATCAAAGCCGCCGCCGCTTCACCGTTGCCGACACTGGCTGCGACCAAAACTTCCGCGCCCGAAAATCAACCGCCGCAGGACATTTTGCCCATCAAAGAAAATCTCGGCGCGCTGGAAAATTCCGCCGTGCCGCTGATCGCTTCACCGAAATTTCTCGCGTTGCAAAGTTTGCCCGTGCTGGCGTTGCTGGCCGCGTTTGTGTGGCGCAAACGTGCGGATAATCTGGCGAATAATCCGCGTCTGCGCCGTCAACGCGCCGTGGCGCAGGTCATCGCCATGGGTTTGAGCGATCTCAAAAAGTTCGCCGCCGAAAATAAACCCGACGAATTTTTTGCCACGCTCTTTCGCTTGTTGCAGGAACAATTGGGCGAGCGGCTGGATTGCCCGGCCACCGCCATCACGGAAGCGATTGTCACTGACCACGCGCTTTTGCGCACGGCGCCGCTGGCCTTGCGCACCGCGCTGCACGAGCAATTCCAATTGTGCAATCAAGCCCGCTACGCGCCGGTGCGCGGCAGCAGCGAATTGAATTCCGTGGCGACGCAGTTCGAAAAATTGCTCGGCGAACTCCAGAACTTGAAGGCATGAAAATTTGGCTCTCCATTTTGATCACGCTGGTCTGCGCCGGAAAAATTCTGGCGGCGGATGTCTCTGCGGATTTCTCGGCAGCGAACAAACTTTACGCTGAAGGAAAATTTCCCGACGCCGCGAACGCTTACGAAAAAATTCTGCAAGCCGGCGCGCAATCGTCTTCCCTCTGGTTCAATGCGGGCAGCGCGGAATTCAAAGCCGGTCATCTCGGCAAAGCCATCGCCGCGTATCGGCAGTCCGAATTACTTGCGCCGCGCGATGCGGAATTGCGCGCGAACCTCGCCTTTGTCCGCAACCAAGTTCAAGGCGCAACAGTTCGTGAAAGTAGTTGGCAGAATTGGGTCGGCTCGCTCACGTTGAATGAAGGCACCCTGCTGACCGCAATATTATTTTGGCTGACGCTCGGAATTTTTGTGGTTCGCCAAATTCGTCCGGCGCTGGTGACGAAGTTGCAAGGCGTCACGCGGATTTTAGTCGTGCTGACCATTTTTTCTGCGACCGTGCTGGGCTTGCAGGCGGCGAATCATTTTTCCAACGGCACCGCCGTGGTGACGGTGGCCGAAGCGACCGCGCGCAGCGGGCCGTTTGACGACGCGCAGAGTGCGTTCACTGTGCGCGACGGCGCGGAACTTTCCGTTTTGGATCAACGCGACGGCTGGGTGCAGGTCGCCAACAACGCCGGAAAAAGCGGCTGGCTGTCCACGAAACTCGTCGCCGTTTTGCCGGGCGCGTGAATCAAAAAATTGTTGAACAAATTCAGAAGTCCGTTTGTCCATCGAACACATCATTTTCAAAAAATATGAGCACAGGAATCAACGCCATCAACGAAGCGGTCAAGGAAGCGAGCGCGTTCACGCACCCGCTGTTTAACGAACTCGGCAAGGTCATCGTCGGCCAGCAATATCTCACCGAGCGGCTGGTCATCGGGCTGCTCGCCAACGGCCACGTCCTCCTTGAAGGCGTGCCCGGCCTGGCCAAAACGCTTGCGGTGAAATCCCTCGCCAATTGCATGCACGTCAAATTCTCGCGCCTGCAATTCACGCCGGACATGCTGCCCGCCGACGTCATCGGCACGCAGATTTACAATCCGCAATCCGGCGGCTTCACCACGCGCAAAGGGCCGGTTTTTGCGAATCTGGTTTTGGCGGACGAAATAAATCGCGCGCCGGCGAAAGTGCAAAGCGCGTTGCTCGAAGCCATGCAGGAAAAACAGGTCACCATCGGCGACCAGACCTACAAGCTCGACGAACCGTTCCTAGTGCTCGCCACGCAGAATCCCATCGAGCAGGAAGGCACGTATCCGCTGCCCGAAGCGCAGGTTGACCGCTTCATGCTTAAGCTCAAGATCGGTTATCCGTCACGCGCGGACGAGCGGCAGATTCTGGAGACGATGGCGAAGACTTCCGGCCAGCCGACTTGCAGCGCGGTCGTCACGCCGGCGCAAATCCTCAAGGCCCGCGAAGTCATCAACGACATTTACGTGGACGACAAGGTGAAGGATTACATCGTGGACCTCGTCTGCGCCACGCGCGACCCGGACCACTACAAGATCGCGGTGAAGGATTTCATCCAGCTCGGCGCGTCGCCGCGCGCGACCATCGCGCTCACGCTGGCGGCCAAGGCCTACGCGTTCCTGAAAGGCCGCGGCTACGTAACGCCGCAGGATGTGAAGAGCATCGGCATGGACGTGCTGCGCCACCGCGTGGCCATCACCTACGAAGCCGAGGCCGAGGAAAAGACCAGCGAAACGGTCATCCAGAAAATCTTTGATGAACTGCCCGTGCCGTGATGTAAAATGAATTTTTCATGCGGCAACCAACCACAAAAGACTTAGCTGAATATTTCCGGCTCGCGCTGGAAGCGGGGCTGTGCAGCGAAAAAGATATTGAAGCTTGGGCAGACAAAATGATCGCAGACTGTAAATCAGATGTTCCAGATTGGCTTTTGAATCTTTCTATTGATGGTGAAGCCAGCAAAAACAGACTCTTGGATGCTGTGCCGGGGGAATCAGACCCTGGCACATATTCGAATCTCGTGTTTGCACATTTGGGGCGAGCAGCGCAGGTAAAACTCCTGACTGAAGAACGCATCGTTAGAATTTTATTTCGTTGGCAACTAAATCGAATAATTCCAAAGGAGCAGGAAGGCGAAGTTTATGGTTTGGACGATGGTTTCGACGGAATTAAAGAAGGATGGAATTCGCTGGAAAAATTCCGGCAATACTTCGCGGAGTTTTTCGCCCAATTTCGCGAGTTCGAAAACTTAATTCCTCAAACGGATTCAAAATTGTCAGCATGATTCCCCGCGAGATTCTCAAAAAAATCCGGCAGATCGAGCTGCGCACGAACCGCATCGTGACCGAAACGCTCGCGGGCCAATATCATTCCGTCTTCAAGGGCCAGGGCATGAACTTCGACGAGGTGCGCGAATACCAGCCCGGCGACGACGTGCGCGCCATCGACTGGAACGTCACCGCGCGGATGAATCATCCGTTCATCAAGAAGTTCGTCGAGGAACGCGAACTCACGCTCATGCTCGTCGTGGACGTCAGCGGCTCGGGCCTATTCGGCTCGCGCGATCAATCCAAGCGCGAACTCGCGGCGGAAATCGCCTCGGTGCTGGCGTTCTCGGCGATTCGGAACAATGACAAGGTCGGGCTGATTCTTTTTTCCGACGAGGTGGAAAAATTTATTCCGCCGCGTAAAGGCCGCAGCCACGTCCTGCGCGTCATCCGCGAAGTGTTGTTCTTCGAGCCGAAGCGGCGCGGGACAGATCTGAAGGTGGCACTGGATTTTCTCATGCGCGTGCAGTCGCACAAAGCGGTGACGGTGGTGGTGTCGGATTTTCTCACGGCGGACGGCGGCGGCGCGTTGCCGAAAGGCTTGCAAACCTCGCTCCGCATGGCGAATCGCAAGCACGACGTCGTGGCGGTGCAGATCACGGATCGTTACGAGTTGCAACTGCCCGCGCTGGGCCGGCTGATTCTGGAAGACGCCGAGACGGGCGAAGTGGTGGAATTGAACACTGCCAGCGCTGGCGGGCGCGATGCCTTCGCCCTGCGGCAGCAGAAGCACATCGAAGAATTGGCTAAGCAGTTTCGCAGTTCGGGCATTGATTCGATTCAGTTGCGGACGGACGTGCCTTACGGCGCGGCGCTGGGGAAATTTTTCGAGACGCGCGAGAAACGGAGGGCGCGCGGATGATCACGAACGCGACAGCGCCAATCGCGGCAGCCGACGACATCCGCGACATCAAGCCGCCGATCGAGATTTCGGACGGTCTGGCGTGGCTTTGGTGCGTGCTTGCAGCACTGGCCACGATTGTTGTCCTATTGCTGATTTGGCGTTGGTGGCAGAAGCGGCGTGCGCAAATCGTTTTCGTGCCGCCGGTTCCCGCACATGTGCGCGCGAAGCAAAAATTGGACGAGGCGCTCGCACTCATCGCGCAACCGAAACCGTTCGTCATTGCGGTGTCAGACACGGCGCGGGCGTATCTGGAAGAGCGTTTCAATTTCCGCGCGCCGGAGCGGACCACGGAAGAATTTCTACGCGAGTTGAGCGGCACGGATTTGCTGGCGAAACCGCAAAAGGAAAGTTTGGGAGAATTTTTGCAGAGCTGCGATTTGGTGAAGTTCGCCAAATACGAACCGGGCGAAAAGGAGCTGCGTGAATTGCACGGCGCAGCGTTGAACCTGGTCGAGGAGACCAAGCCGGCGGAAGTCCTAAATCCTGAAACGAAATGACGTTTGCGCATCCATGGCTGTTGTTGTTGCTCCTGCTGCTGCCGCTCGCGGCGTGGTTGAAGGGGCGGCGCGGTTCGTCGCCGGCATTTGTCTATTCGTCGGTGAAACTGGTGGCGGGACTCGCGGGAGCGCGGCGTTCACGCGCGGGAAATTTTCTGGCAGCACTGCGCTGGCTGGCGCTGGCGTTTTTGATTGTGGCGCTCGCACAACCGCGTTTCGCCAAAAGCACGACGGAAGTGAAAGCCAGTGGCGTGGACATCGTCGTCGCGCTCGACATGTCGGGCAGCATGATTTCGGAAGATTTTGAAGTGAAAGGCGAACGTGTGAATCGCTTTAACATGGCGCGTTCGGTTCTGAAAAAATTCATCGACCAGCGCCCGAACGATCGCATCGGCTTGGTTTTGTTCGCGTCACAAGCGTTCATCGGCACGCCGCTGACGTTGGATCATGATTTCTTGCAGGAGAATCTCGACCGCTTGGAAATTGGCGCGATTGAGCAGAATTCCACAGCGATTGGCGATGGGCTTGGCACGGCCATCAACCGGCTGCGCGACTTGAAGGCGAAAAGCAAAATCGTGATTCTCATGACGGATGGACAAAATAATTCCGGCAAACTCGATCCGTTGCTGGCGGCGGAAGCGGCGGCGGCGATGAAGGTGAAAGTTTATACGGTCGGCATCGGCGAACAAGGCACCGCGCCGATGCCGGTGTTCATGAACGGCCAGAAAGTCGGCTACCAAAATGTGCCGGTGGATGTGGACGAAACCACGTTGCAAAAAATCGCGGCCAAGACCGGCGGAAAATACTATCGCGCGGACAACGCGGAAAAGTTCCAGCAGATCTACGCGGAAATCGACAAGCTGGAAAAGACCGACGCGACGATTAAAAAATACACGCAGTTCAACGAATTGTTTCCGTGGTTCGTCGCCGGCGGACTCGCGTTGCTGCTGCTGGAACTGGGCTTGGGCCAAACGATTTTGCGGAGGTTGCCATGAGATTTGAGCATCCCAATTTACTGTGGCTGTTGCTGGTATTGCCGCCGGCGCTGGCGCTCTTTTTTTGGTGGAGCGAACGCACGCGGCAAAAATTACTGACGCAATTTGTCGAGGCGCGGTTGCTGGCGACCTTGACGGCGGGAATTTCGCCGGCGCGGCGGAAATTCCGTTTTTCACTTATCGTCGCGGCGGTGGCGTTGTTGCTCATCGCATTGGCGCGACCGCAATACGGTTACGACAAAGAAGAAGTGCGGCAAAACGGACTCGATATCGTCGTGGCGGTGGACACTTCCAAATCCATGCTTGCGACGGACATTCCGCCGAGCCGGCTCGGTCGCGCCAAACTCGCAGCGTTGGAATTGATGCAGACCGCAAAGGCCGATCGACTGGGACTCGTGGCGTTCGCGGGCGAGGCATTTCTCGCGTGTCCCATGACGATTGATGACACGGCGTTTCAGCAAAGCGTGCAAGCGCTCGATGTGAATTCCATTCCGCAAGGCGGCACGGCTATCGCCGAAGCCATCAACACCGCGCTCGCCGCTTTCAAGGAAAACGGCAATCACAAGGCGCTCGTGCTCTTCACCGATGGCGAAGATAACGACGAAGGCGCGCTTGCTGCCGCGCAAAATGCGGCGAAGGAGGGGTTGAAAATTTTTACCATCGGCATCGGTTCGGCGGATGGCACGCTGGTGCAAATTCCCGATGGCAATGGCGGCTCGGATTACATTCGCGATGAAAAAGGTCAGGTCGTGAAAACGAAACTGAACGAAAGTCTGCTCCAGCAAATCGCTGGCGCGACCGGCGGATTTTATCTGCCGTTGCGCGGCGCGGATACCATCAACACGCTTTACGAACGCGGCCTCGCACCGTTGCCGAAATCTGAAAGCGGCGAAAAATTAATCCGCCGCTATCACGAACAATTTCAATGGCCGCTCGCACTGGCGTTGTTGCTGTTGTTCGTGGAATTCCTGTTGCCGGAACGCTCCATGCGGTCAGCCGCGAAGTCCAAAGTCATTGCCAATGCCTCGGTTTTATTGGCTGTGTTTCTAATTTCATTTTCCGCCAACGCTTCGCCTGCCGGCGCGTTGCGTGAATACAAATCGGGAAATTACACGAACGCGCTGGACGAATTCACCAAGCTGGCGGAAGTGCAGACGAACGATTTGCGCTTGGTTTTTAACGCGGGCGACGCGGCGTATCGCGCGACAAATTTTGACCTCGCGCAAAAATTGTTCCAGCAAGTGACGCTCTCGCCGGATTTGAAATTGCAGCAGCAGGCGTTTTACAACCTCGGCAATGTGCAATTCCAAGTGGCAAAACAGGCGCAGGATTTGGACGGCCTGGAACAAGGTTTTGACGCGGCGGCAAAAATTTATTCGCATGCCGTGCTGTTGAACACGAACGATGTGGACGCACTTTTCAATTATCGTTTTGCGCAAGGCGCAGCGGAGCAGGTGCGCGCTCTGAAAGCGGCGTTGCGGTCGGCCAAGGCCAGCGCGGATCAGGCGGTGCAGCGCGCGGAATTTCACACCGCGTTTGAGATCATGCAAAGCCTGACGCAAAAATATAAAATCGCCGGCAAACAATTTGAAGAGTTCACCAAAAAATTGAAGGACATTGATGACATCGCGACTCCTCATCAGCCTTAGCTTGTTGCTGCTTTGTGTCGCGCCAAAAGCTGGCGCGCAGCTCGCACCCGCTGAAGATTTTTTCAACAGCGGCGCGCAGGCTTACATTTCCAACAACATTCCCGCCGCGCTGGAACGGGTGGAAATGGGTTTGAAGACTTATCCTGATGACGTGAAATTGAAGAAGCTGGAAGAATTACTGAAACAAAAACAGCAACAACAGCAGCAGCAAAATCAGCAACAGCAACAACAGAATCAATCGCAGCAGCAAAAGTCGGACGATCAGAAAAATCAGCAGCAACAGAGCCAGCAGCAGAAAAATTCTGATGACCAAAAGAAACAGGACGAGCAAAAGAAAGATCAGTCCGATCAAAAAAAAGATCAGCAGCAAAAACAGCCGGAACAGCCGAAGCCGGCGGACGATAAAAAGAACGGTGACAAACCGGAAGATCAAAAGGGCGAAGGTCAGCCGGTCAAGCCGGGCGAAATGACTCCGGAAGAAGCGAAGCGTTTGCTGGACGCGCAAAAAGGTAACGAGCAGATTTTTCAGTTAAAGCCGGACGGCAAACCGCGTGACCCGAATCGTCCGGTCAAAGATTGGTGACTCAAATATCCCAGTCGCCGGTTTGGAGATACGGTTTCAATTTTTCTTTGAGCGTTTCGCGTCCGCGATGGATGATGGATTTTGTCGCGGACAGCGAGCAGCCAATTATCTCGGCAATTTCTTCGTAGCTCACTTCATCCTGTCGGCACAGCAGAATGGCAGTGCGCTGATTTTCGGGAAGTTCGGCCAAAGCTTCTTCAATTTTTTTTGCGAGTTCGCTGTGTAAGATATTTTGCGTGGGCAGAAATATTTTTTTGTCCTCGTATTGGCGCGACGGCTGGTCGTCGTGTTCGTGATGCGTTTCTTCGAGCGATTCCGCCGGATGGCGCGAACGGCGGCGGATTTCGTTGAGGCACAAATTGCGCGCGATGGTGAAAAGCCAGGTGGTAAATTTCGCAGTGCGTTCGTAGCGGGCACGGGATTTCCAGACTTGGAGAAACGTGTTTTGCGCCACGTCCTCGGTTTCGGTTTCGTCGCGCAAGGTGCGGAAAACGAAATTGAAGAGCGGCTGTTTGTATTTCTCGACCAGTTCGGCAAACGCGGCGCGGTCACCGCGTTTTACGCGGAGCATCAGCGCGGCATCGGCATCAGGATGGTCGGACATCGTCGCGGCAGTTTATCCAACCCCGCGCGGGCGACAAGGTTTCGCTGGCGGCGGCGGTTTCAAAACATTAACTTTTGCGCCCGTGCAGGACCTGTCCAAAAAAATCGCGGCCGCCGCCGAGGCGCGCCTTTCGTTTTCGCCCAACGCCAACGCGGCGGAAAAGCTCGCGCGCTATAAAAATTTTCTCAAGGTGGAATCGCACCGGCTGAAGCTGTTGCACCGGGCGGGCGCCGATGGCAAAGAAATTTGCCGAGCTCGCGCGGAAATTCTCGATGCGCTGCTACGGCATTTGTGGTCAACGGCGAAGGAGAGTTTGCCGGCACAGTCGCAAAAGGAATTTCCGCCCGTCGCGCTGGTGGCCATCGGCGGATTTGGTCGCGCGGAATTAAATCCGCATAGCGATATTGATTTCATGTTTCTGCATGAAGGACAGGTGGACGGAACCAAGCCGAAGCCGTTTCTCGCCAAGTTGATTGATAGCGTGCTGTATCCGCTCTGGGACATCGGCCTGAAGGTCGGTTACTCCGTGCGGAATCTGGATGATTGCGTGAAGGTCGCTAACGAAGACATGCAATCCAAAACCTCGATGATCGAATCGCGGTTGATTGCGGGTAGCGAAACGTTGTTCGCCAAATTTCAGAAAGTGGTCGTGCAGAAATGCGTGCTCGGCTACGAGGAAAAATACATTGCCGCGCGTCTCGAAGATCAAGCGACGCGCCGGACGAAATTCGGCAACTCCGCGTGTATGCAGGAACCGAATGTGAAAAACGGCTGCGGCGGCTTGCGCGATTTTCAAAATCTGTTGTGGATGGCGTTTTTCAAATATCGCACGCGCACGGTGCGGGATTTGCAGACGCAGGAATTTGTCAGCGAGGCGGAGCGCAAACAGCTTGAATCGGCCTATGAATTTCTGCTGCGCGTGCGGACGGAATTGCATTACAACACGAATCGTCAGCAAGATGCGCTCGGAAAAAATTTACAGCCGGCCATCGCGACCAATCTCGGTTACTCCGACCGTTCGCCGAGCAAACGCATCGAGAAATTCATGCGCGACCTCTACGTGCACATGCGGAATGTCTATCTCATCACGCGCACGCTGGAGCAACGCATGGCGCTACTTTCGCCGCAACAGACGGGGCGTATTGCGCGGTTGCGTCGCCTGTTGCCCGGTGCCGTGCCGCGCAAAATGCCCGAGGCTGTGGATGGATTTTTGTTTGTCGGCGGCGAAATCCGTGCGGTAAACAATCGCGTATTTCGCGATTCGCCGCGCCGCCTGATGCGCGTTTTTCTCCACGCCCAGCAACGGCATCTGACGTTGCATCCCGATTTGGCGCAGCTCATCCGCAATCAGCTTTCGCTCGTGAACCGCGAGTTTCTGAATGACGAACATGTGCGCGAAACGTTCATGACGATTCTCGAGCGGCGTGGCGAAGTAGCACACATTTTGCGCGCGATGCACGAGGTGAATTTTCTCGGTAAATATATTCCTGAATTCGGCAAGCTGACCTGTCTCGTCCAACACGAATTTTATCATCAATACGCGGCAGACGAACACACACTCGTCTGTCTCGAACAGCTCGATAAAATCTGGGAAGCGCAAGAGCCGCCTTATAAAAATTACGCGCCGGTTTTTCAAAGCCTCGAACGCCCCGGCCTGCTTTATCTCGCGCTGCTGTTGCATGATGTGGGCAAAGCGGCGCCGCATGAAAAAGGTCAACACGCCGAAGTTGGTGCGTCGCTCGCGATGCGCGCTGCGAAACGATTGCAGCTTGATTCAGCCGCAGCGGACACGGTGCGTTTTTTGGTTGATAGCCATTTGCTGATGGCCACCGTTTCACAACGTCGCGATCTGGATGACCCCACCGTCATCCGCAACGTGGCGCGGGAAATTGGCACGCCGGAAAAATTAAATCTGCTCACGCTCCTCACCTTCGCCGACTCGCAAGGCACGAGCGACAAATTGTGGAGCGGATTCAAGGACTCGCTGTTGTGGCAGATTCATACGCGTGTGATGACCTTGCTGACCGGCGGCACGGAATTCCGTCGCGCCACTGAAAAAGCGCGCGAAGAAGCGCGCGACCTCGTTCGCGAACTGTTATCTGGCCACATTACGGACGAAGAATTGGATGCGCATTTCAGTCAATTACCGCAACGGTATTTTGAGATTCATACACCAGCACAAATCCAAGACGACGTGGAATTGACCCACCGCTTCATGCATCGGTTGCTGCTGGAAAATAACCGCGCACTGGCGCCGGTTACGGCTTGGATTGATGAACGCGATCGCGGTTACAGTCTGGTAAAAATTTGCACCTGGGATCGCGCCGGTTTGTTCGGAAAAATCGCCGGCTCGTTGAGCGCCGCCGGCTTGAACATTCTCGCCGCGCAAATTTTTACGCGCGCCGATGGCATCGCGCTAGATACATTTTTTGTGAATGACGCTCGCACCGGTAATTTGGCTGAACGCGCGCAGCGTGAAAAGTTTTCCGATTTGTTGGAAGAAACGTTGACGGGCGAGATGGTAGATTTTCATAAACTCATCGCGCGCCAGACGGCGTCGCGTTCTAGTTACTCGGCCTATTTCGGTGAGCGCATGGCGACGCAGATTTATTTCGATAACGACGTTTCCGACGAGCGCACGTTAGTTGAAATTGAAACGGAAGATCGGCTTGGCTTGCTTTACACGATTTCGCAGACGTTCACGGAATTGAACTTGGACATCGCGGCCGCGCGCATCGTGACCGAGCGCGGTGCGGCCATCGATAGTTTTTATGTCAGTGACATCGTGGAAGGAAAAATCACTGATCCCAAACGACTGGAAGTCGTCGCGGCGCATTTGCGCGAGGCCATCGGCAAATTAGAAACGCCGGTTTAAGTCTGGCAAAGCAGTTGCGAGGCGTGCGGCGGTCTGCTAGAACTTTCAAAGTCAGCGCAGGCGGGTGTGGTTCAATGGTAGAATGTGGCCTTCCCAAGGCTGAGACGAGGGTTCGATTCCCTTCACCCGCTCCACTTCTTCAATGCTGCACGAAATTCCGGTTGGAAAAATAAAACGGGCGGCCCGTAGTCAGGTCGCCCGCGTGAAGTTGATTAAAGGCGGTTTTACTTGCCAGGTTCCGTCGGCAGCTTCGCGTCATTCCAGCCGGAGATGCCAGCGGACATGTGTTTGATGTTTGTGTAGCCCAGTTTCTGCGCCGCCTTGGCCGCTTGCAGATACGCACCGCACTTCGGATTGCCGCAATACGCGATGATGAGCGTGCTCTTATCCGCCGGTAGACTTGCCGCGAGATTGCTCTTGATGGAGGCAAAGCTCAACGCGCCCGGCACATGACCGGCCTGATAGGAAGCGGGACCGTTCGCATCGATGATCACTGCTGACTTGGCGTTGGCCGCTGCGAGGACATCGGCGGGGCTGATGTCGGCGAATTCACCGGCGTAAACGGAGGCGGAGATAAACGCCGCGGCGAGGAGGGTAATAATTTTTTTCATTGTGGTTATTTGGTTATTGGTTGGTCGTTCCGCAATTTGACCAGAAAGACTTGGAACTGTTCAATGAGAAACGGACTTGGCCCGTCCGGCTCGGACCGCCATGGTTAAATAAAAAGTCCCGCCAACACTTTGACGGTGCTGGCGGAACCATGCTTTGTAACAAATTTACTTTTTCTTCCCATGCACCTTCGCCGCGACTTTCAGGCGGAGGCCGTTCAGGCGGATGAAGCCGGTGGCGTCGTCCTGGTTGTAGGCCTTGGTCGGGTCGGCTTCCATCGTGGCGATGTGCGGGTTGTAGAGGCTCACCGGGGATTTGCGGCCGCTGACCATGATGTTACCCTTGTAGAGTTTCACGCGCACCGTGCCGGTGACGTTCTTCTGCGATTCCTCGACGTAGGCCTGAAGCGCGAGGCGTTCGGGCGCATACCAGAAACCGTTATAGACAAGCTCGGCATACTTCGGGATTAGCGCGTCGCGCTGATGCATGACTTCGCGATCCATCGTGAGGCTTTCCATCTGGCGATGCGCGAACAGCAGGATCGCGCCGCCGGGCGTTTCATACACGCCGCGAGATTTCATGCCGACGAACCGGTTCTCCACCATGTCAACGCGGCCGACGCCGTGTTTGCCGCCGATCTTGTTCAACGCCTTCATCACGCCGAGCGGATTGAGCTTCTTGCCGTTGACCGCGACGCAATCGCCTTTCACGAAATCGAGTTCGACGAACTCGGGTTTGTTCGGCGCGTCTTCGGGCAGCACGGAAAGCGTTGTGAAATAGCTGCGGTTCTTCAAATCGTAGGAGTCAAACCACGGATCTTCGAGAATGCCGGCCTCATAGGAAATGTGCAGGAGGTTGCGATCCATCGAATACGGTTTCTTGGCGCTGGCCTGCACGGGAATCTTGTGCTTGGCGCAGTAATCAATCATCTGCTGCCGACCGGGAAATTCGCTGCGATAGCGCTCGTCGCGCCACGGCGCGATGACTTGCAAATCCGGCGCGAGCGCGGCGGCGGTGAGTTCGAAGCGGACCTGGTCGTTGCCCTTGCCGGTGGCGCCGTGGGCAATGGCGTCGGCTTTTTCCTTCTTCGCGATCTCGACCATGCGCTTGGCGATGAGCGGGCGCGCAATGCTGGTGCCGAGAAAGTATTGGCCTTCGTAAATCGCCCCGGCGCGCAGCATCGGATAGATGAAGTCCTTGGCGAATTCTTCCTGCAGGTTATCAATGTAAATCTTGGAAGCGCCGGTCTTGATGGCTTTGGCTTCGAGACCGTCGAGTTCCTCTTCCTGCCCGATGTCGGCGCAGAAGCCGATCATCTCGGCGTTGTATTTTTCTTTGATCCACGACATCAGAACAGACGTGTCGAGACCACCGGAGTATGCGAGAACGATTTTCATGTGGGCGATATTAAACCGCGAAGTGACCGTGAACGCAAAACGGAAATGAACAGTTACCAACCCAACGATAAAAGTAAATTTGCGCTGACGATTGCGCCACCAAACTTGCGCCACGCCCGTTTCAACTGTGCCACGGCGTCGCGAATGGCACAGTTGCTGAAACGTGGGGCGCGGGTTGGGTTTTAATAAAACCCTTTGTTATCAATGTTACTGGAGGTTTTTCTCCAAATGGCACGCTTCGGCACTGTTATTGCACTAGAACCGCAAGCAGTTTAACCAACAACAAATTTACCAACACATTTTATGGCAAAAGTATTAGGCATTGATTTAGGCACCACGAACTCCTGCATGGCCGTCATGGACGGCGGCGAACCTCTCGTGCTCGAAAATTCCGAAGGCAAACGCACGACGCCATCCGTCGTGGCCTTCACGAAGAACGGCGAACGCGTGGTCGGCGATGCCGCCAAGCGCCAGGCCGTCACCAACTCCCGCAACACGATTTACTCCATCAAGCGTTTCATGGGCCGCAAGTTTGATGAAGTCGGCGAAGAAATTAAGCGCATGCCATACAAAGTCGTGAAGGCGTCCAATGGCGATTGCGCCGTGGAAGTCGAAGTCGAAGGTAAGCCCAAGCAATTTTCGCCGCCCGAAATCTCCGCAATGATTCTAGCCAAGCTCAAGGCTGACGCCGAGACGCGTCTCGGCGAAAAGATTTCGCAGGTCGTCATCACGGTTCCCGCGTATTTCAACGATTCGCAGCGTCAGGCCACGAAGGACGCAGCACGCATAGCGGGTTTTGATGTTGAACATGATTCAACCAAAGGGAAATTTTTCCGAATCATCAACGAGCCGACGGCCGCCTCGCTTGCTTACGGCCTCGATAAGAAGATGGACGAAAAGATAGCCGTGTATGACTTGGGCGGTGGCACGTTCGATATTTCTGTCCTCGACATCGGCGAAGGTGTCTTTGAGGTCATGGCGACAAATGGCGATACGCATCTCGGCGGTGACGATTGGGACAACGTCCTGATGGACTGGATTCTCGACGAGTTTAAGAAGGAATCCGGCATGGATCTCCGCAAGCAGCCCGACGCGCTCCAGCGCATCAAGGAAGAAGCGGAAAAAGCCAAGATCGCCCTTTCCAGCGCGATGACCTACGATATCAACCTGCCGTTCATTACGGCGGATGCCACCGGCCCGAAGCACATCCAGAAAAATCTCACGCGCGCCAAGATGGAGCAGCTCACGGACAGCCTTTTTGAGCGCACCATCAAACCCGTTACCGCCTGTCTCAAGGACGCGGGCATCGAAGCCAGCAAGATTAACGAACTCGTGCTCGTAGGCGGCATGACCCGCATGCCGCGCGTTGTCGAAACCGCGCACAAGCTCATCAACAAAGCGCCGCATCAGGGCGTGAATCCTGACGAAGTCGTCGCCATCGGCGCAGCGATTCAAGGCGGCGTTTTTACGAAAGAAGTCAAGGACGTGCTCCTGCTCGACGTGACACCGCTTTCGCTCGGCATCGAAACGCTCGGTGGCGTGTTCACGAAATTGATCGAACGCAACACCACGATACCGGCGCGCAAATCAGAAATTTTCTCGACCGCGAGCGACAATCAGCCGGGCGTGGAAATCCACGTGCTACAGGGCGAACGCCAGTTCTCCAAAGACAACAAGACGATTGGCCGTTTCAATCTTGCGGATATCCCGCCGGCACCGCGCGGTGTGCCGCAAATCGAAGTGACATTCGACATTGACGCCAACGGCATTTTGCACGTCGGCGCGAAAGATCTTGGCACGGGCAAGGAACAGAAGATTTCCATTACGGCCAGCAGCGGTCTCTCGAAGGACGAAGTCGAGAAGATGCGCAAGGACGCCGAGGCGCACGCCGACGAGGACAAGAGCCGCCTGGAAGAAATCCATACGCGCAACGAAGCGGACAACTCCGTTTATCGCACCGAGAAATTGCTCAAGGACAACGCGGACAAATTGTCTGCCGACGACAAGAGCAAGCTCGAAGCCGCCGCCAGCGCGGTGAAGGAAGCACTCAAGGGCACGGACGCCGCCGCCATAAAATCCACCAGCGAGAAGCTGAACGAAGCGTGGCAGGCCGTCTCGACCGAACTTTACAAAGCCGCTGCCGCGAAGGCCCAGGCGGAAAAAGGTGCGGCCGGCGCGCAGCCCGAAGGTGGCGAACCGAAGTCCGAGGAAAAGAAAAAGGACGACGGCGTGATTGACGCGGAAGTCGTGGACGAAAAGAAATAACGAACAAGAAAGGCTGAAAATATGTTGGCAAAAATTGTTAAAACCGATGACAAAGATAAAGCCGTGCTAGAATTGACAGGCTTGGGCTTCTTTGTCGTTCAACATGCCGAACATAAACCGTTCCCAAAAGGTGATTTCTTATCCGGGCGATTCGATTCGATAAACGAATATGAAATCGAAGTTTCGGATAGTCGCCGCCAAACATTCAAAGTTTTCAAATTGGCTCAATTTGCCGATTTCAAAGCGGCATCGGACAATTTGATTTCAGGTGTTCTTCTACCGTGCGCGGAGATTAAATAATTTTCTGCCGCTCGTGCGGCAGGACTTTGAAAACAAAATGAAATTGACGAAGACTAATCTCATCATAGCTGGCTTTTTATTGGCCAATTTCGTTGTGCTTTGGTCTTTGGCGCATCATTATACTTTCCACACCGGGATGGATGGTCGAGTTATCTGGCGTTGCAACAATTTTACAGGAAAGGTTCAATCAAGTTCCATAGGCGGAAGATGGGTTAATATTTCTGACCCGATGACTTTTACTGAAAGCGATTTTACACCGAAACCAGACTCAAAGTCGGATACCGGCGACGCTTTTGATCGTTTTGTTAAAACCTACATGGCAACAAATAAAACAACAAAATAACACTTTTCCCGCCGCGAGTGCGGACCGGGAGTTAATTAAGCAGTCAACAAAACAAACAACCAAAGAAAAAATAGTATGGCACTGAACATTAAACCGCTCGGCGACCGCATCCTCGTGGAAGCTGTCGAAGAGAAGGAAGTCAAAAAGGGCGGCATCATCATTCCTGACACCGCCAAGGAAAAACCGCAGGAAGGTATTGTCCGCGTGCTCGGCACCGGCAAGCTGGACGACGAAGGCAAACGCATTCCGTTTGAAGTCAAGGTCGGCGACCGCGTGCTCGTTTCCAAATACGGCGGCACGGAAATCAAGATTGACGGCAAGGAATACAAGATTTTCAACTCGGACGATTTGATCGCGATTTTGAACTGATTTAACCGGTAGGGCGGCGCTGCTGCGCCGCCGGCTGACCAGCAGGTCAGCCCTACCACCAAAAAATAACCAATAAAAATTAACTGAAATAAAATTATGGCAGCTAAACAATTAGTATTCGACGAGCAGGCGCGGCAGGCGTTGCTTCGCGGTGTGCAGAAACTTTCCAAGGCGGTCGTCGCCACGCTCGGGCCGAAAGGTCGCAATGTCGTGATCGACAAAAAATTCGGTTCGCCGACGGTGACGAAAGACGGTGTCACGGTCGCGAAGGAAATCGAATTGGAATGCCCTTACGAAAACATGGGCGCGCAGATGGTCAAGGAAGTCGCGAGCAAAACGAGCGACACGGCCGGCGACGGCACGACGACGGCGACGGTTTTGGCCGAAGCGATTTATCGCGAAGGTTTGAAATTCGTCACGGCGGGCGCGAACCCGACGGGCATTCAACGCGGTATCAACAAGGCGGTCGAAGCCGCCGTTGAGCAGCTCGGCAAAATCTCCAAGAAGGTCAAAGACAAGGAAGAAATCAAGCAGGTCGCCGCAGTTTCCGCGAACTGGGATTTCGAAATCGCCGACAAAATTGCCGACGCGATGGATAAGGTTGGCAAAGACGGCACGATCACGGTCGAAGAAGCGAAGTCCATCGAGACCACGCTCGACGTGGTCGAAGGTATGCAGTTCGACAAAGGCTACCTCTCTCCGTATTTCGTCACGAACGCCGAAACGATGGAAGTGAAGATGGAAGATCCTTACATTTTGATTTTCGAAAAGAAGATCAGCAACTTGAAAGACTTGCTGCCGTTGCTTGAAAAAGCCGCGCGCACCGGCAAGCCGTTCTTGATCATCGCCGAAGAAGTCGAAGGCGAAGCGCTCGCGACCCTCGTCGTGAACAAGCTGCGTGGCACGATCAATGTTTGCGCGGTGAAATCACCGGGCTTCGGCGATCGCCGCAAAGCGATGTTGGAAGATATCGCGGTGCTCACCGGCGGCAAGTTCATCACCGAAGATCTCGGTATCAAACTTGAAACCGTTGAACTCACCGACCTCGGCCGTGCGAAGGTTGTCATCATTGATAAAGAAAATACGACCATCGTCGAAGGCGCTGGCAAGAACAGCGATATTCAGGGGCGCGTGAATCAGATTCGCCGCCAGATCGAAGAAACCACGAGCGATTACGATCGTGAAAAATTGCAGGAACGTCTCGCGAAGCTGGCGGGCGGCGTGGCCGTCATCAACGTCGGTGCCGCGACGGAATCCGAAATGAAGGAAAAGAAGATGCGTGTCGAAGACGCGTTGCACGCGACCCGTGCGGCGGTCGAAGAAGGCATCGTCGCTGGTGGTGGTGTGGCGCTCATCCGCTGCATCGCGGCCATCGAAGCTGTCAAAGGCGCGAACGAAGACGAGAACATCGGTATCGGCATCGTGCGCCGCGCGGTGGAAGCTCCGTTGCGCTCACTCGCCGCGAACGCGGGCGAAGAAGGCAGCGTGATCGTTGAACAAGTTCGTAAGGCCAAGGGCAACGAAGGTTACAACGTCGCCACCGGCAAATACGAAGACCTCGTGAAAGCCGGCGTCGTTGACCCGAAGAAAGTCACGCGCTCTGCCCTGCAGAACGCGGCGTCCATCGCGGGCCTCTTGCTCACGACCGAATGCCTCATCACCGACATGCCGGAGAAGGAAAAACCGGCAGCCGGCGGTGGCCACGGCCACGGCGGCGGTATGGGTGACATGGGCGGCATGGGCGGATATTGATTCGCCAATAATTCGAGGAACCGAGAAATCAGAACGCGGCTGGAAGAAATTCCCGCCGCGTTTTTCTTTTTGCCACAGAGACACAGAGAACACAGAGGGAATTTTCTCTGCGCGCTCTGTGTCTCTGTGGCAATTCTTGTAGGATTTTATGTGTAAAGAGTGCTTGACGCATGACAAGGATGCTTTACACTGCTCTTACCATGAAAATTAAATTGATTATTGGGTATGCCGGATTGTTTGTTTGTGCCTGCGTTACACTTTGGTCTTTATGGCTGATTTTATTTAAGCAGCCGCCAGCGAGGCCGCACATCAGAAAATATTTATGGCGGATGATGTTGGGCATGATCGCCTATGCGTTGGGGATTGCGGTAATGAATCAGCTTTATTCGCCGCAATCATCATACAAATACTTGCTGGTTTTATTGCCGGTCCTGCCGTTGATTTTTGTTTGCTTCACCATCGTCCGCGCCGTTTTGGAAATGGACGAGATGAAGCGAAAGATGACGACCGAATCAATGGCTTTCGCGGGATTGGCCACAGGATTCACATGTTTCAGTTATATGTTTGTGCGCGATGCGGGCGCTCCGCAGATTTCATTAGCTGGCGCATTTTACATCATGTGGATTTATTATTTCATCGGCTTCTTTTTTTCATGGCGGAGGTATAAATGAAAAATCGTCTGCGCGAACTGCGCGCGGCGAAGGAATGGTCGCAATCTGATCTGGCCAACAAACTCGACGTCTCGCGCCAGACCGTCAATGCGATCGAAACAGAAAAATACGATCCGAGTTTGCCACTCGCCTTCAAGGTCGCAAAGCTGTTCAAATTGAAAATCGAGGATATTTTTGAATTGGATAAGGATTGATTTGCCATCTGGTTTTATTTCGCTTTCGACAGTTAATTCGGGGAAAATAAATTAATGTTTCGCGCGCAGTTCATAATTTTATTTTTTGCCCTCGTCTGGCCGCGCGTTTCCCTTTCCGCGCCAACTTTCGCCAGAGCCGTGACGAACGGTATCATTAACATTCCTTTGCTAACCGAGGCGTCGGGCATTGCCGCGAGCCGCAACAATCCCGGCGTGTTGTGGACGGAAAATGATTCCGGCAACGCGGCGGTGGTTTACGCGATTGATTCGCAAGGCCGGAATCTTGGCACCTACGCGCTGCCCGCCAACACGGACAATGAGGACATCGGTATCGGACCAGGGCCGGTCACAAATGTTTCGTATCTTTACGTCACGGACATCGGTGACAACAAGTCCACCCGCGCTAACATTGCAATTTATCAAGTGCCCGAACCGGCAGTTTATTTCTGGCAGACGAACAATCCTGTTGCCAACCGCGCGATGAAAGGCATGCGGGCGATCACGCTCACCTATCCCGACGGTGCGCACAATGCGGAAGCGGAATTCGCCGACCCCATCACTGGCGACTGGTTCGTGCTTACGAAATCAAACAACATCAGCCGGATTTACACCGCGACTAAAGCGCAGCTCGACACGTCCACCAACATCACGCTGACGTTTGTTCGCACGTTAAATTTTGATGTGGCGAACGCTGCGGACATTTCGCCGCTCGGAAATGAAATTCTCGTGCGGCAGGAGGATTTTGCACAAATTTTTTTACGCACCAACGGTCAGTCCATCAGTAGCGTTTTCGGCGAACCGTCCAACGGCATTCCGGTAACCGGCGTGGCGGGCGGCGAGCCCAACGGTGAGGCTATCGGCTTCGATTATTACGGCGGCGGCTATTTCACCGTGAGCGACAGCATCAGCAGCGGCATTCAGCCGTTACGATATTTCGCGCGCACCAGTTTTGACGGCGCGACACCGCCGCGTGTCCTCGTTGCTCCGGCTTCAAATTGGAAATACCTCGACAATGGTTCGGATCAAGGAACCGCGTGGAAAAATTCCGGTTTCAACGATGCTTCGTGGAGCAATGGCGTGGCGCAATTTGGCTACGGTGACGGCGACGAACAGACCACCAATAGTTACGGCCCGGATGCGAACAATAAATATCTAACGACGTATTTCCGAAAAACTTTTATGGCTACGAATGTGAATCGGATTGCGAGCGTGATTTTGAAACTAGTCGTGGACGACGGAGCGAATGTGTTTCTGAACGGCTCGACCATTGCGAACATAAATCTCAATTCCGTCGCCAGCTACAATACGCTGGCGACTCCGATGCCAATGCCGTTGCGTGATGCCTGGCAGAGCTTCATCGTCAATCCGAAGTTGCTACTGGAAGGCACCAATACGATTGCTGCCGAAGCGCACCTAGCAGCCGCAACCAGCAACAGCTTGAGCTTTGACCTGCAACTCGTCGCCACGGAAGCGCCATTTATCACGTCCATCGCGCGGCTCACGAATCAGGTAAAAATCTTTATTGCCGGTTCCAGCAATTCACCGACGACAGTTCAAGCGACGGCAAATTTTCTGGGTTGGACGAATTTAGGCAGTTTGCTTTTGACCAATGGCAGCGGGACATTTTCTGATTTGACAGCGACGAACTTCAGCTTCCGATTTTATCAAACCTACCGCGCAGTTCCGTAATTGATTTGACCAAGTCAGGTTGTTGGGAGATTATCTATTTGCCGAAATTTGATGGGGGCGCACTGGTTTCGACCATGTGAACACGCCAGAGGCGGCATGCCGAGGACGATGCGTTGGCCTCGTAAATCATTCGCATCAAAACCAAAAAGCTAACGAAGAACTAGCCCTCGCGGCCTAAGCGCCACGACGTCTGCCATTGGACACCTGCTACGGTGGATGGACGCAACAGCAGGCATGATTGACGGCGGAGACCGCGCGTTGTCAGTCGAGATCTTATCATGCGGACTAGGCAGTGCGACTCGAGCTCCGGCGCCATCGCATAGCAGAAAAAATTACCGGAGATAAGCATGTAGTCGCGGCTGGTTGGTTGACTTGGGACGCGGGTTCAATTCCCGCCGCCTCCACCATTTTGAAGATAGTGACGAATCGCCGGGCGCAATGCGTTCGGCGATGTTCGTTTCAGCCAATGAATCAAAGGGGTTTGTGAAGGTAACGGTTAAGGTTTGTGCGCCTAAAACACGGTTCGAGCCAACCTTTTTCAAGAATGACTTCATTTCTAACCAGTTGTTATCAGAAACCCATTTTTGGGCTTTATTTGCCTCAAAAATGAGGTTTTTAAGCGGTTCGAGCCGATTTGCTTTGCTTCGCACGGAACTTGTGGCAGCAGTTGTAAACGGCGGCTGAAAAGTGCGGCGGGGTCATGTGTGTGACGGGGCGGTTCAAAAGTGCGGCATCTTCATTAACAATGAAGCATGTATCGCA
>Ga0214164_1000318_pt1 | contig 32256 bp, 31 predicted proteins | sample TroBogepilimnion_13_FD_153003 | JGI IMG/M metagenome (GOLD analysis project Ga0214164, IMG submission 153003) | Freshwater microbial communities from Trout Bog Lake, WI - Practice 03JUN2009 epilimnion v4 | ecosystem: Environmental > Aquatic > Freshwater > Lake > Epilimnion/Euphotic zone ...
CCGCGAAGAGAGCAACCTCAGATGCGAGGGCTTCGAATTTGCGGACAAAGTAGGAGAGTGCCTCTTCTGGACTCTTGCCAGGATAGGAGCCGACAGCGCGTTCACCTTCTGGAGTTCTTACGTAGACCGTGCCATCTTCAGCTACTCGTCCAAACTGTGCTGGATCTCCGATCAGTGCGGATGCGGGCGTTGTTGTCTGGTCCATATCTTCTCCTTAGGTTGCGCGTAGGTCTTCTCAGACTTTTCGTTATGGGGTGCGGTCCTGCGCTCGTAATCCGAGGATCTCGAGGGGATTAAAGGTACCCTTAAACCTTCATTGGGCGAAAGTGACGAAAACGGGTGCGAGCGTGATTCTTGAGGTGATTCCTGCCCAAGCCTTCGGGACGAACTGCTGGATCTTCGCCCCTAGCAAGAATTCCGAGGCCTTTATCGTGGACCCGGGTATCACCGCCCCGACGATTGTGCCTGCCGTCTCTGAAGTGCTGCGACGTTTTAACCTGAAGCCGATCGCAACGCTCATCACTCATGGCCATCTCGATCACACCTTCTCGGTATTTCCCTTTTCGCAGGAGTACGGCGTGCCTGCCTATATCCAGCAGCGCGATCGCAAGTTGCTCACCAACCCATATCTTGCGTTAGAGAAGAACGGTCAATCCGCTGCCATCATGGCGAATTTTGGCATCACCTCGTTCTCAGAACCAGAGGATGTTCGGGAGTTCGTTGGTGGTGAGAAGTTGTCTCTCGCTGGATTCTCTATCGAGACAATTCATGCACCTGGCCACACTGCCGGCTCTGCGATGTTCGTCGTCAATGATGAGTACCTCATCTCGGGTGATGTTCTCTTCAATAACGGCATTGGTCGCACAGATATGCCGACCGGTTCGGCCTCGACAATGGTCGATACCTTGATCAATAAGGTCCTTACGCTTGATGATGGCCTTAATGTCCTTCCTGGCCACGGACCAGTTACTACAATTGGCCGTGAACGTAAGCAGAGTCCATATCTGCAGAGTGATTACCTAGAGAAGATGCGGAAGGGTGGGGATCGTGGCTAAGGTCGAGAGAACTCAACCGCTTCAAGCGCCTAAGGGCGTAAGTGAATATTTCCCTGATCGCTCCCGAACCTTTGAGCATGTGCGCACATCTTTGATCACGGCTGCAAAGAACTCAGGCTATGAGTTGATTGAACTTCCAGTCTTTGAAGATACCGAACTCTTCAAGCGCGGTGTTGGCGAATCAACCGACGTTGTCTCAAAGGAGATGTACACCTTTGAAGATCGAGGTGGGCGCTCAATTACTTTGCGACCTGAAGGCACTGCTGGCGTGATGCGTTCGGTGATCGAGCACAATCTTGATCGCGGACAGCTACCGGTCAAGGTGTGGTACTCAGGTGCATTCTTTAGAGCAGAACGCCCGCAAGCTGGCCGTTATCGCCAGTTCTATCAAGTGGGTATTGAAGCGATTGGTCTGAATGACCCAGAGATCGATGTTGAGGTCATTGCTGTTGCAGAGCGAGCCTTTCGTTCTCTCGGCCTCAAAAATTATCACTTAGAAATAACTTCGTTAGGTGATCGAGAGAGTCGAGCCCGCTATACAACTGATCTTCGAAAGTTTATTTCAACGCTCGACCTCGATGAAGAGAGTGTGAATCGAGCTGAGATTAATCCGCTCCGTCTCTTCGATGATAAGCGCGAAGCGATTAAGTCGGCCATGAGTAAGGCGCCTATCTTGATGGAGTACCTCACTGCCGAAAGTGCCGCTCACTTTGAGCGAGTGAAAGAGCTACTAACGGCACTCGGTATCGCATTCACAGTGAATAACCGCATGGTCCGGGGTTTGGACTATTACACCGGTACCGCTTTTGAATTTGTCCATCATGATCTCGGAGCACAATCGGGGATCGGTGGCGGCGGTCGCTATGACGGCTTGATGGCAGAACTCGGTGGGGGCGATCTCTCGGGAATTGGATTTGGAATCGGCGTAGATCGTTGCGTCTTGGCCTGCGAAGCTGAAGGTATCGCCCTTCCTGAAAACCTCTCACTCGACCTCTTTATCGTTCCGATCACACCTTCATCTAAGACGCTCTCGGTCACACTTGCTGAGCAACTCCGAGATCGTGGGGTAGCGGTCGATATGGCATATGGCGATCGATCATTAAAGGGTGGCATGAAGGCGGCAGATAAGAGTCTGGCTCGTTTCTCTCTCGTTTTGGGTGATGATGAGCTTGCCAGCGATACCGCTTCAATCAAGAATATGAGAACTGGCGAGAGCCGATCCATTAAGATATCGACCTTAGCGGACGATGCAGAAAATATTTTTAAATAGACTAGATAAGCCAGATAAATCAGGGGAGATTCGTTCATGTTAAGAACTCACGATGCCGGAGCGCTTCGCAAGGCCGATGCCGGCACGACTGTCACCCTTGCTGGCTGGGTAGCTCGCCGTCGCGATCATGGCGGTGTCGCATTCATCGATCTTCGTGACGCATCAGGCAGTGTTCAAGTAGTCATTAAGGATGAGATCGCCGGAGCGCTTCGCGCGGAATGGTGCGTCTTAATCTCAGGTACTGTCATGGAACGCCCCGCAGGTAACGAGAACACGAATATCCCTACCGGCGAGATCGAGATTGAATGTTCAACCTTGACTGTTCTCAGCGAAGCTGCGCCACTTCCTTTCCCTGTCGATAGCGGAGATACATCTAACATCTCGGAAGAGATTCGGTTGAAGTATCGCTATCTAGACCTCCGCCGCGAAGGGCCAGCTCACAATCTCAGGCTACGTTCCAAAGTTACTTCGGCTATTCGTACCGTGATGGATGATCTTGATTTTCTTGAGATCGAAACTCCGTACCTAACTCGCTCTACACCAGAAGGCGCACGCGACTTCTTAGTCCCTGTCCGCTTACAACCTGGATCCTGGTACGCGCTTCCTCAATCACCACAACTCTTCAAGCAACTCTTGATGGTCGCTGGTATGGAGCGTTACTACCAGATCGCTCGCTGCTTCCGAGATGAAGATTTCCGTGCAGACCGTCAACCAGAATTCACCCAGCTTGATATTGAGATGTCCTTCGTTGATCAAGAAGATATTCTCAAGGTAGCCGAGAAGGTCCTCACCACCGTCTTTAAGAAGGTGGTCGACTTTGATATTCCGATGCCGATCCCACGCCTTACCTATGCGGAGTGCATGCGTCGTTATGGATCAGATAAGCCAGATCTTCGCTTCGGTCTCGAACTCACAGACCTTACCTCGTTCTTTAAAGATACAACCTTCCGGGTATTCCAAGCAGATTATGTCGGCGCCGTTGTTATGCCCGGGGGAGGGACATCTCCTCGCCGTGAATTAGATGCTTGGCAAGATTGGGCAAAGGCTCGTGGCGCAAAGGGGCTTGCCTACATTTTGGTTCAAGAAGATGGAACTTTAGGTGGTCCAGTCGCAAAGAACCTCACTGAGGCTGAATCATCTGGAATCGCTGCTGCAGTCGGTGCCAATAAGGGCGATGCGATCTTCTTCGCTGCAGGCAACCGAATCGCTTCACAGAATTTGCTCGGCGCTGTTCGCCTTGAAATTGGTGCTCGTTGTAACTTGATCACACCGGGAGAGTGGAAGTTCCTGTGGGTGGTTGATGCTCCGATGTTTGAGATGAATGATCCAGAGAATCCAGAGAGCGGTTGGACCGCTGTCCACCACCCATTCACCGGACCAAAGCCTGAGTTCGCAGCGACCTTCGATTCAGATCCGCTGAACGCCTTGGCCTACGCCTACGACATCGTCCTCAACGGAAATGAGATCGGCGGAGGTTCGATTCGTATTCACGAACGTTCGGTTCAGCAACGCGTCTTCGAAACTATCGGATTGACTCCGGCTGAGGCAGAGAGCAAGTTCGGTTTCTTACTTGAAGCATTTAACTATGGACCGCCACCACATGGTGGAATCGCATTAGGCATGGATCGCCTCTGCGCTCTCCTTGCCGGAGCTGATTCGATTCGCGAAGTTATTGCTTTTCCTAAGACGGCTAGTGGTGGCGATCCACTGACAGGAGCGCCAACTCCAATCACCGCTCCACAACGCAAGGAAGCCGGCGTCGATTTCGTACCTGAGAAGCCGTAAGGGCGCTATTTCACAGGTTTTGCCGTTAAATGCAGCAAATGTGAAGCGAGCTTTCTAGTAGGATTTCGATATGGGTCCAGGTGGAATTGCAACAATTATCGCATCGGTATCACTACTCGTGATAGCGCTGGCTATTGGCTATACCGTCATCCGCATCTCTCGATTAATCGATGAGGTTCAGAAGACAGTTCGTAGCATCAATCGGATCGCAACCACCGCCGAAAAGGCAACCGAGAAGGTCAATGACGCAATAGCGACGCTCATTGGCAAGAACTCATCTATCCTCAAATTGATTACTGGAGCTGCGAGCTCATTTATGGGGCGCAAGCATGGCTCGTCGAAGGATGACGAATAGGCCGTGAATTCAGCAGAAATCCGCGAGCGTTGGCTGCGCTTCTTTGAGTCAGGCAATAGCCAAGGATTAACCCATACCGTCGTTCCATCAGCATCTCTCGTTGCAGATGATCCCAACCTTCTGCTTGTCAATGCCGGCATGGTTCCCTTTAAGCCATACTTCTTGGGCGAAGTGAAGCCACCATTCGCGCGCGCAACCTCAGTACAGAAATGTGTACGAACCCTTGATATCGACGAAGTAGGCAAGACGACTCGTCACGCCTCGTTCTTCCAAATGTGCGGAAACTTCTCCTTTGGAGATTATTTCAAAGAGGGCGCGATTTCACTCGCGTGGGAACTTCTCACTAAGCCAGTATCTGAAGGTGGTTACGGATTTCCAGAAGATCGCCTCTGGGTAACTGTCTATCTCGACGATGACGAGGCCGAGAACATTTGGCATAAGAAGATCGGCGTCCCGCGCGAACGAATCCAACGTCGCGATATGGCAGATAACTTCTGGTCGATGGGTGTACCTGGCCCATGTGGACCGTGCTCTGAGATCTATTATGACCGGGGTCCTGCATATGGTGCTGAAGGCGGCCCGATCGCTGATGAGAACCGTTATCTCGAGGTTTGGAACCTAGTCTTCATGCAGAATGTTCGCGGCGAAGGCGGCGGCAAGGATAGCTATCCCATCCTCGGGGAGCTTCCAGCAAAGAACATTGATACCGGCCTTGGGCTAGAACGTATGGCGGCTTTGCTACAAGGCGTTGAGAACATCTACGAAATTGATACAACGATGCAGATTCTTAACAAGGCAGTTGAACTGTCGGGTACGAAGTACGGCTCTGGCGAAAAGTCAGATGTGGCCCTCCGCGTTGTTGCTGATCACGCTCGTACCGCAATGATGTTGATCGGTGATGGAGTTCTTCCTGGAAATGAAGGTCGCGGGTACGTTCTCCGTCGAATGATGCGCCGCACTATTCGCAATATGAGAATCCTTGGCGCACCGGATCATAATTTGGCAGAGCTGATCAAAGCCTCAATCGGTGCAATGGGACCACAGTACCCAGAACTCGTTGAAGGCCAGAAGCGAATCGTTGAAGTCTCTGAGTCGGAGGAAGAGTCATTCCTCTCCACCCTCAAGAGCGGTACAGCCATCTTCGATCTAGCGGTGAACGAAGTGAAGAGCTCGCCAAATCCAGCTCTCACAGGTGAGACCGTTTTTAAGTTGCACGACACCTTTGGTTTTCCATTTGATCTCACATTAGAGATGGCATCAGAGCAAGGGCTCGCAATCGATGAGAGCGGCTTCCGGCGATTGATGAAGGAGCAGAAAGATCGGGCAAAGGCAGATGCCCGAGCAAAGAAATCTGGCCATACCGATCTCAGTGAATATCGAAAGATCATCGATCGCGTAGGCGCGACATCCTTTATCGGTTACACCCAGCAGGAATCGGAGAGTTCTCTCAAGGCGATCCTCGTGGATGGTAAAGAAGTTCGAGATGCAGCGATCGGTGCTGAAGTTGAGATTGTTCTTGACCGGACTCCGTTCTATTCAGAAGCTGGCGGCCAGCTCTCTGATGGTGGTTTCATCACACTTGCTAACGGGGCCTCAGTCGAGATCGACGATGTACAAAGTCCAGTTCCTGGTCTCTACATCCACCGCGGGCGAATCACAGAGGGTTCAATCGAGGTCGACCACAACGCTTTTGCTCGCATTGATAACGAACGCCGACTAGCGATCTCCAGAGCCCACACGGCAACACATATGGTGCACAAAGCTTTCCGTGAAGCACTTGGCGAGAGCGCAACTCAGGCGGGATCCGAGAACTCTCCAGGTCGTTTCAGATTCGATTTCCCATCGACTGGAGCAGTGCCGGTCTCAGTGCTCAATGATGTTGAAGCTCGGGTGAACTCACTTCTACTTGAGAATCTTGTTGTAACCGCCCAGGAGATGTCCCAGCCAGAGGCGAAGGCGATTGGCGCGATGGCGCTCTTCGGCGAGAAGTATGGTGACCGCGTCCGCGTTGTTTCGGTCGGCGATTGGGCACGTGAACTTTGTGGAGGCACACACGTTCGCTCATCAGCAGAACTCGGTCTAGTAAAGCTCTTGAGCGAGACTTCTATCGGAGCTGGCGTTCGCCGCGTCGAAGCCCTCGTTGGAGTAGATGCATTCAACTTCCTAGCTCGCGAACATATTCTTCTTAATTCACTTACTGATTTGATCAAGGGATCTCGCGTTGAAGAGTTGCCTGAACGGATCTCTGATCTGCTTGAGAAGATGCGTGAGATTGAGAAGGAGCTTGCTGCACTCAAATCAGCACAAGCACTTGCCGCCGCAGGAGAGTTACTCGCGCGAGCAGAGAAGGTGGGAGAGTTATCCACCATCTTCACCGACGCTGGTCCAAATATTTCAGGTGATGACCTTCGCACGATGGTGTTAGATCTTCGAAATCGCCTTGGTGATTCAGTGGTTTCTCTCTTCTCAGTGAATGGTGATCGTGTCGTCCTCGTGGTGGCAGCATCAGATTCGGCTCGCAAGAGTGGGGTCAAGGCGGGTTTGCTCGTGAAGATTGGTTCGACTGTTCTAGGCGGTGGCGGTGGCGGCAAAGATGATTTCGCCCAGGGTGGCGGCACTGATGCCAGCAAGATTCAGGATGCGATCGCCCAAATGAAGGTAGAACTAAACGCAGTCTTGGTGAAGTAATGCAGCGCGGTCGTCGCATGGCCTTCGATTATGGTGATGTGCGGATCGGTGTTGCGGTCTCAGATCCCGATTCAATCATCATCTCGCCCTTGAAAGCTCTCAAGGCTCAAGACGAGAACCTCTCGGCACAGCTCACAGCACTAATTGCAGAGTATGAACCGATCCTTCTTGTTGTGGGTGAGCCAAAGCATCTCTCGGGTGCACCGAGTGCGAAAATGCACGCGGTCGCGGCATTCTTAGAACTGCTTGAGCAGATCACATCGATTCCTATCCACTCTGTTGACGAACGACTCTCTACCGTAAGTGCAGCGGGAAAGCTGAGGAGTTCTGGTCGAGACGCTAGGTCGAGCAAGGATTTGATCGATTCTGCTGCCGCTGCGGAGATTCTTGAGGCAGCGATCAATATCGAGCGAAATCGTAAGTAAAAGAATGAAACTGACCGCGCGAGCGAAACTTATTATCGTCGTTGTGCTCATACTTCTTGGATCGGTAATTACTCTGGCGACGACGCGCGAAGCATCAGATTTCCCGTCAGGTAAGCCAGAAGATCCAGTCACAATTGCAGTCACGCCGGGGGAGACTGGAGCAGAGATTGCACTGGACCTAGCGAAGAAAGGCGTAATCTTAAAGAGCAAGACTTTTCTTTCACTAGCTCTCTCAGATTCACGAGCACGTGGTATCTCACCAGGAGATCACACCATCTCTACCCACATTACAAGTAAAGAAGCTCTCGCTCAGCTTCTAGATCCGAAGCAGAACCGAGGGCTACTACGAGTCCCAGAGGGCTCCACCTTCGCGGATGTTCTGAAGCTTCTCAAAGCGGCAGGATTATCTGAGAAGAGGGTTCAGAGTCCGACAGAAGGAGAACTCTTCCCAGCTACTTACGCCTTTGCTTCCGGAACAACTATTGAAGTCGCACTCTCTCAGATGAGATCGAATTTCTTCGCGCAGAGCAAGATACTTGGTTTGGACTCTGGCTATGGGAAGATCTCGTCATACGACGTATTGAAGGTTGCATCCCTGATTCAAATAGAAGCGGATCCAACGGATTTCGCCAAGGCCGCGCGAGTGATCTACAACCGTTTAGCTATCGGAATGCCGTTACAATTGAATTCAACAGTTCAGTACGCAATCCATAGCCAAGGTCACATCACGTTAACTAGCAACCAAACGAAAACGCCATCGGCATACAACACGTATCTGCATACCGGCCTTCCTCCGACTCCGATTTCAAATCCAGGCGCGGAGGCCATAACTGCAGCCCTGCATCCAGCGCCAGGAGATTGGCTCTACTTCATTACGGTGAAGCCACACGAGACCCGCTTTACCAAGAGCTTCAAGGAGTTCGACGGATGGGTTACTCTCTATAACAATAACGTTGCGAATGGACTCTTCAAATGATCAAAGCTGCAGTGCTGGGATCTCCGATCGCGCACTCACTCTCACCTCTTCTTCACAAGAGCGCATATGAAATCTTGGGAATCGAAGGAGATTATTCCGCAATAGATGTACCAGCTCCGACCTTGAGCGTTTTTCTTGATCGTTGCCTCAACGAGGGCTGGGATGGATTTAACCTCACGATGCCACTTAAGGAGACTGTCTTTGAAAGTGGAGTCGTTACTTTTGATGAGAGCGCAACGAGAATACGAAGCGCGAATACCCTCGTTCGAAGTGGCAATGGCTTCCAGGCCTCTTCTACAGATATGACTGCATTCGATCGACTCCTGCGTGATACTCCTGTCGATCGCACCGCAATCATCGGTGGCGGTGGTACTGCCCGCGCGGCAATTGGAGCCCTCGCCGATCGCGCGCAATCGATTGACTTGATCGTTCGCACACCCGGCCGAGTAGATATGGCACGCGCTATTGCTCCAAAGGTTAACTTCGAAATTAAGAAGATGGATGCAGCCCTTGAGGGGTATGACCTCGTTATTAACACAACCCCACAAGGTGCGGCCGACCACTTCGCATCTCGTCTTAAAGACGTCTCTGCCCTCTACTTTGAATGCCTCTACCAACCGTGGCCAACGGAGTTGAGTTTTGCATGGAAGGAACTCGGGGGAGCGACACTCAACGGCATAGATCTTCTTGTTGAGCAGGCGCTAGACGCGATATCCCTCATAACCGGTGAGATTTTTGATTACGATCTGATGCGCACTCGTCTACTCACCGTAGCGATGGAACGAATTTCCGCACAATCATCTGATTAGTTTCGATCACAATCTTGGAAATTCCTAGGCTGCGAGAATGACCAACTCACGATTCATTCTCTTACTGCTCTTCGGCGCTGTGATGAGCGTTATAGATATCAGAACCCGCACCATTCCTAACCGTCTTAATGCCGCCTTCTTCATGCTCTCACTTGCAATCTATGGATTTCATCCTCGAGAACTCCCGGGTGCTCTCGTGACGACTGCCTTCTTTTCTCTGATCTTCGCACTCATCCTTCTCCTTCGAAGAGATGGGATGGGCGGTGGGGATATGAAATTGATCGTGGTCTTGGCCCTTCTCCTCGGAAATGCCGGAAGAGCCCTCTCAGCCGTAATTCTCGCGGGAATGATCGCATTAGTGCAGATCGGTGCGCTCTCTCTGAAGAATCGACGGGGTATCCAGTCCATTGCCTTCGCTCCAGCTCTCTTTATCGGTGCTCTCCTTTCACTCGGATGAGGGCTCGAGATATTCCACCGTATACCCATTTTCCGGTGCAAGATCGCTCATCAATCTGCAAGAATTAACCCCTAAAGATGCTGGAATCCGATCACGGCGACTCACACGACGATGGGGATGAGATATGTTGCGTTGGCTTACTGCTGGAGAGTCTCATGGTCCAGCGCTGACTGCGATCTTGGAAGGCCTGCCGGCCCATGTCGTCATCGACACCAAGACAATTGACGCAGATCTTCAACGTAGACGTCTGGGATTTGGCAGAGGAGCGCGACAGAACTTCGAAGCAGATGTCGTAACTCTCCTTGGCGGTATTCGCCATGGCCTTACTCAAGGTGGACCAATCGCATTGACAGTGGGTAACTCGGAGTGGCCGAAGTGGGAGATGGTGATGTCTGCCGATCCTGTTGATCCTGACACGCTCGCTTCACTCGCACGAAACGCCCCTCTTACTCGTCCGCGTCCAGGTCACGCAGATCTTGTTGGCATGCAGAAGTATGCCTTTGATGATGCCCGGCCGATTCTCGAACGTGCGAGCGCTCGAGAGACAGCAGCGCGTGTCGCTCTCGGTGCGATAGCTCGGGCATTCCTCGATCAAACTATCGGAGTAAAAATTCTTTCTCATGTTCTCTCGATCGGCGCTGTCGAAGTTCCAGAGGGTGCAAAGTTGCCAGAGATTGGCGACTGGAGACGTATCGATGAAGATCCCGTGCGTTGCGCGGATACTGCGACGAGCGCGGCGATGGTTGCCGAGATCGAAGATGCACACTCTTCTGGCGACACCCTAGGTGGTGTTGTAGAAGTACTTGCGTACAACCTTCCCCCTGGACTCGGCTCTCACACCCACTGGGATCGTCGTCTCGATGCACGCCTCGCCGGAGCGATGATGGGCATACAAGCGATTAAGGGCGTAGAAATAGGAGATGGTTTCACAACAGCTCGTCGTCGCGGCTCTGTTGCACACGATGAGATCGAGCGAGATGCTTCTGGGAAGATTGTTCGCCGTACAGATCGCGCTGGCGGAACCGAGGGTGGTATGTCTAATGGTGAGATCTTGCGGGTCCGCGCTGCAATGAAGCCGATTTCAACTGTTCCACGCGCACTCGACACGATCGATACGAAGAGTGGCGAAGCAGCAAAGGCAATCAATCAACGTTCTGATGTCTGCGCAGTTCCTGCCGCGGGTATCGTCGCTGAGGCGATGGTTGCACTTGTTTTAGCCGATGCCGTACTTGAGAAGTTTGGCGGCGATAGCGTTTCTGAAACAAAGCGTAATTTTGAGAGCTATATAGCGAATCTCGAGATCAAGTAATGCCAAAGGTCGTGCTGATTGGACCACCAGGGTCTGGAAAGAGTTCAGTTGGTCGCGCCCTTGCACGTATAACTGATCTATCGCACTCTGATACAGATGCACTCATTGAGGCGAAAGCCAATAAGAAGATCTCTGAGATCTTTGTAGAAGATGGCGAACCAGTTTTTCGTTCGATTGAGGCTGACGTTGTAGCGCAGGCACTAGCGGAAGAGGCTGGCGTACTCTCGCTGGGTGGTGGATCGGTAATGCATCCCGCTACTCAAGAGCTCTTACGCGAGTGCGGTGCGCTGATTGTGTTTCTTGAAGTAGGGATCGGGCAGGCCGCACCTCGGATCGGCTTTAATCAGGATCGCCCAATGCTCCTCATTAATCCCAGGCAGACCTGGCTTAAGTTGATGGAGGAGCGTCTTCCGATCTATCAAGGGCTAGCGAGCGTTACCTTCTCAACTGATTCTAAGAAGGCACAGGAAGTTGCTGAGGAGATCGCAGAAATTCTCGAGGTCGCTCATGGTTGAGATTTACGTGAGTGCCGAGCGTTCCTATTCAGTCAAAATCGGTGTTAATTACAAGACTGAACTCGGCGAGGCAATCTCTCGTTATGCAAAGGTTTTGATCATCGCACCAACTTCACTCAGGGATCTTCTCGGCTTAGAGCACCCTAATATCTTTTATACCGAAGATGGCGAGAGCCAGAAGAGTATTGAAACCGTAGAAGCGATCTGGAAGTACTTAGGCGAGATTCAACTTGGCCGCAAAGATGCAATTGTAGGTATCGGCGGAGGAGCCACCACGGATCTTGCGGGGTTTGTCGCTGCTACGTGGTTGCGAGGCGTTGATTGGGTTGCAATTCCGACAACGCTGGCGGCGATGGTTGATGCGGCTGTCGGGGGAAAGACTGGGATTAATACAGATGCTGGTAAGAATCTTGTTGGTGCATTTCACTCGCCATCATCGGTGATTATCGATTCATCGTTCCTCGAGACTCTATCCGACCGTGATTTTGCCGCTGGACTAGCCGAGGTTATCAAGACCGGCTTGATCGCCGACGAGTCAATCCTCGATCTACTCGATGGTTGTTCTGGTGTCGCAGATGCGCGCAAATGTGCCGAGCAATTGATCGCTAAAAGCGTCGCCGTAAAAGCGAACGTTGTAAGTGAAGATTTCAAAGAGGGAAAATTGCGTGAGATCCTCAATTTTGGCCATACCTTCGGGCATGCTATTGAACGACGAGAGAGCTATCGCCTGCGACATGGTGAAGCTGTGTCGATCGGTTTGATCTACGCGCTCTATCTCTCTGAAGTACTTGGTGGGATGGATCCTGGGATCACGTCTCGAACTCGTGATCTCTTGTCGAAGTTCACATTACCTGTTTCGACCAGGGACTTAGGTTGGATTGACCTACTTACGCTCATGCAGGGTGATAAGAAGAGTCGTGCTCAAGAGTTGAGGTTCATTGGCCTAGAGACGATCTCGAAGCCAATCTGGTTTGAGAGTGTTCCAGTCGAGGTCGCAGAGAGAGTTTATGGGAGGATTATCCAATGAAAGTTCTCGTTCTTAATGGTCCAAATCTCGGGCGACTAGATCTAAGAAGCTCAGCGATTTATGGAGACCTGGACTTCAAAGGTCTTGCGCTCTTCATTGAAAACGCAGCGAAGGCGCTGGAGTTAGAGGTCGATCTTCGTCAGTCGGATTCCGAGACCGAATTGATCTCATGGCTTCACGAGGCGGCCGATGCAAAAGTTCCAGTGATTTTCAATCCTGCTGCCTTCACTCACTATTCCTACGCAATTCGTGATGCAGTCGAGATGCTCAAAACTCCTGTGATCGAGGTCCACCTCAGCAATCCACTTTCCCGGGAGGAGTTCCGACACACCTCGGTAATTTCTGGGGTTGTGAACGGCACCATAGGGGGATTTGGTCCTGATTCGTATCGTTTGGCGCTGATTGCAATGAAAGGCCTGATCTAGCAGGTATCCTTCAACCTTTGGCGGTCTCGAATGAGTCAGCTAACCAGATTAACCCGGAACCGGGTCCCAACTGTGGGCTTGTATATGAAATGGAATCCTGATGGCAACTACTAATGACCTAAAGAATGGCATGACCCTTGATATCGACGGTCAGCTCTGGACAGTAATTGAGTTCCAGCACGTTAAGCCAGGAAAGGGACCAGCATTCGTACGCACCAAGATGAAGCAGGTTCTTACCGGCAAGGTAGTTGAAAAGACCTTTAATGCGGGCGTCAAGGTTGAAATTGCCATCCTTGAGAAGCGCGACATGCAGTATCTATATAAGGATGGCGAAGATTTCGTCTTCATGGATAGCCAGAATTATGACCAGATGACGATCTCAGCTGCCGTCGTCGGAGATGCTGTTGATTACATGCTCGAGAACTGCGATGCCATCGTTGCCGTGCATGAAGGCAATCCCCTCTACGTAGAACTACCTGCATCTGTTGAATTGATCGTGACCTACACAGAACCTGGCCTCCAGGGCGATCGTTCATCGGGCGGAAATAAGCCTGCGACAGTTGAGACTGGTATCACCGTTCAAGTTCCTCTCTTCATCAAGCAAGATGAGAAGATCTTGGTTGATACTCGTACCGGGGGATACCTCGGCCGCGCTAATTCGTGAGTGCTCGTCGAAAAGCTCGTAAGCGCGCTCTAGATTTTCTCTATGAGGGCGATCTTCGCAATGCTTCGCCGTTAGTACTTTACGCATCACGTGAGAAGGAAGAGCTCTCACAGGAGAGTTATGTAGAGAATCTTCTTCAGGGCGTGACGGCTCATCGCGAGAAGCTTGACGAGCTCATCATCACTTACGCCCAAGGTTGGGATATGGATCGGATGCCTGCCATCGATCGAAATCTTCTACGTTTGGCGATGTATGAAATTTTATGGGAACCAGATCTAGACGAGAAGATCGCCATCAACGAGGCAGTCGAGTTAGCTTCTGAATTATCAACCGATGAATCCTCAGGCTATATCAATGGTCTCTTGGGCCGAATCGCTGCAATCAAATCATCTCTAATTTAGAACCTCACTTTTAGCCGATCAGGATTCCTTGATCTATAGCCCACTGACGCAACGCGTCTGGGTGCCTATCCGCAATTGAGGCGATCGCCAGAGTGTCAGCAGCTCGAGTTGAGAGCATCACCCCGTTCCAATCGGATCTGAGTCGACAGATCTCCTGAAGGTATCTGAGAAGTGGTTCAGGCAGGGATTTGCCTCCAGTTCTTATCGCATTCAAATCAAAGGTGAGGCGCTTTGGACCTTCTGAGCTGGGGAGTGAGAGTCCGAGCAGTTGATCTAGGGGGACGTTATAGAAGGAGGCTAAGCCGATCGCCTTCTTGAGGGTAAGCGCCCGATCACCTCGTTCGTAGGATCCGACCACGACCGACTTCCACCGCCCATCTGATTCACTCTCAACACCCCGGAGGGTGAGGCCCCGCTGCCTACGGATCGAGCGGAGCGAGTTCCCAATCGCCTCGAGCGTCACGGTAGGGGCATCTAGTTCTTCTTGCTCGTGGAGGTCATCATGTGTCATGACGCGACTCTAGGCGCGAGTGAGCGTTTTCGCCTTCGGCCGTCCACAGGTGATAACCTTCGCACGCAGTTCCGGAGGTGGTGAAATCTTCGGTTAATCCTTTAACGAACCGTCCAGTGAGGCGGCGAAGGAGTAAGAATGAGCCTTGTGCTAGATAGCGGTGAGATCAACCGCGCATTGAAACGTATCTCCCACGAAATCGTTGAGCATAATCATGGGGTCGACTCCGTCGTCCTTATGGGAATTCCTACCCGCGGTCGATTCTTGGCCGAGCGGTTATCAAAGATGATTGAATCAATCGAAAAACCTATCCCTTGTGGGACGCTTGATATCACTATGCACCGAGATGACCATCGCATCAGAGCGCCACGCGCTCTGGTCGAAACACTGCTTCCGGCCGGTGGCATCGAAGGTAAGGATGTCGTTCTTGTTGATGATGTTCTCTTCTCTGGTCGAACTATTCGAGCCGCACTCGATGCTCTGGGTGAACTCGGCAGACCTCGTTCGGTTCAGCTAGCAGTACTTGTCGATAGAGGGCATCGCGAACTTCCAATCCGTGCCGATTATGTGGGAAAGAATATTCCAACCTCGATCAAAGAGAGTGTGAAAGTCGCACTTTCAGAGCACGATGAGCGAGATCTGGTAGAGATTGTGGCGGTCGGCGAATGAAGCATCTTCTCTCTGTTCACGATATCTCAGCTAGTGAAGCGATCGCGATTCTCGATACCGCTGCTCATCTCGAAACACTTACATCCGGAGCGGTAAAGAAGCTCCCTACTCTTCGTGGCAGAACTGTCGTCAATCTCTTCTTCGAAGATTCAACACGAACTCGACTCTCCTTTGAATCCGCTGCAAAGAGGTTATCAGCCGACGTCACAAATTTCACCGCAAAGGGTTCTAGTGTCAGCAAGGGAGAGAGCCTCAAGGACACAGCTCAAACTCTTCAAGCGATGGGGGCTGATGCGATCGTGATTCGCCACCCAGCTTCTGGTGCAGCGAATCGACTTGCCGAAAGCGGTTGGGTAAGCGCCTCGATCATTAATGCGGGGGATGGAACACACGAGCATCCAACCCAGGCTCTGCTTGATGCATTCACAATCCGCAAACACTTTGGCGCCTTGAACCGCGACTTTGCTTCGTTGAAGATTGCAATCGTCGGCGACATTCTTCATTCTCGTGTGGCACGCAGCAATATCGCGCTTCTTCAAAAATTGGGAGCAAAGGTGACGGTCATCGCACCGCCTACCCTCATTCCGACAGGGATCGAGAGCTGGGGGGCTCCCTACTCCTACGACTTCGATGAACAACTTGAAGAGTTCGATGTTGTAATGATGTTAAGAGTCCAACTCGAGCGTATGAATGAATCATTCTTTCCAAATGGTCGAGAGTATTCGCGCGGCTATGGTCTCGATGAGACCCGGTTGGCTCGATTGAAGACCGATGCGATCGTGATGCACCCAGGCCCAATGAATCGAGGGCTCGAGATTAGCGCCGCGAGTGCTGACTCGATCCGGTCCGTAGTGGTGGAACAAGTTTCAAATGGCGTGCTGGTACGAATGGCCGTTCTGTATCAATTACTTGGTGGACCAGATATTGCAACGACAGGAGTAGCCCAATGAGTGAACTCTTCTTAAAGAACGCAACGATGGTTGATGGTTCAATCGCTGATATTCGGATTAAGGGCGAGAAGATCGTGGAAATCGGCTCTTCACTTACTGCGTCGGGTGAGATCATCGATTGTGCAGGCCTTCGTGCACTTCCAGGCTTTGTAGACCTTCATACTCATCTGCGCGAACCAGGGAAAGAGAATGCAGAGACCGTCTTAAGTGGTTCGCAATCTGCCGTGCGTGGCGGATTTACCGCTTTATCAGCGATGGCCAATACCAACCCTGTCGCGGACTCCGCTGGTGTTGTAGAACAAGTCTGGCGACTCGGCAAAAGCGCCGGCCTCTGTGATGTCTATCCAATTGGTGCAGTCAGTGAAGGCTTAGAGGGTCAGAAGCTCTCAGAGATTGGCGCAATGGCGCATTCGCAGGCAAAGGTTAGAATCTTTAGCGATGATGGCAAGTGTGTGAGCGATCCACTTCTCATGCGTCGAGCACTCGAATATGTGAAGCTCTTCGACGGTGTGATTGCCCAGCATGCTCAAGATCCAAGACTGACGATCAATGCCCAGATGAATGAGGGAGCGGTAGCGGCGGAATTGGGTCTTGCTGGCTGGCCAGCCGTTGCTGAAGAGTCGATCATTGCTCGAGATATCCTCCTTGCGAATGCTGTGGGGAGCCGCCTGCATATCTGTCACCTCTCAACGAAGGGATCGGTCGAGATTATTCGTTGGGCTAAAGCTCAGGGGATGTCCGTAACGGCCGAAGTAACGCCGCACCATCTCATCCTTACTGACGAGTTAGCCCGTTCTTATGATCCGATTTACAAGGTCAATCCACCACTTCGAACTCAAGCGGATGTTGAAGCGCTTCGTACGGCACTCGCGGATGGCACGATTGATATCGTTGCAACCGATCATGCACCGCACCCTCGTGAGGATAAAGATTGTGAGTGGGCAAGTGCCGCCTTTGGAATGGTTGGTCTAGAGACCGCCTTCGCAATCGTCCATTCGACGATGATTGCTACCGGACTTATGGGTTGGAATCGACTCTCTCAAGTCATGTCATCCGCACCAGCTGAAATTGGCCGATATTCTGAGCAAGGAGAACCGCTTCATGTAGGAGCAACGGCGAATATCACCTTGGTTGATCCATCGAAGAACTGGACGGTTAATCGCGAAGATCTCTTCTCGAAGAGTAATAACACCCCATTCCACGGCCTCACCTTCACCGGGGCGGTTCTCCATACGATCTATCGTGGTACCGCTGTACTGCTTAACCACAATCTGACTGGAGCTCGTCATGAGTAGCGCATATCTAGTTCTCAGCGATGGGGCGATCTTTGAAGGCGAATCATGGGCATGCCTGGGGGAGACTTACGGGGAAGCAGTCTTCTCAACTGGAATGACTGGCTATCAAGAGACTCTTACTGACCCGAGCTATCACAAGCAGATCGTCATTATGACTGCCCCACATATCGGCAATACGGGTATGAATGCGGCAGATATGGAATCTAAGAAGATTTGGGTATCCGGGTTTGCCGTAAGAAATCCATCTCCTCGTACATCGAATTGGCGATCAGAGCAGAGTCTTGAATCGGCACTGATCGATGCTGGTGTTGTTGGAATTCAAGGCATTGATACTCGAGCAATCACCCGACACCTTCGTGATCGTGGATCAATGAAGGTCGGAATCTTCTCCGGAACACAGTATTCGCGCGATGAGATGGTTATTAAAGTCCGCGATATTCCGCCGATGACCGGGCTATTCCTGGCAGATGACGTAACGACAGATTCGAAATATGTCATTGCGCCGCCGCCTGGAATTGAGAAGAGCTTTACCGTTGCAGCGATCGACCTCGGGATTAAGTCCGCTACACCCCGCCATATGTCAGAGCGCGGCATGGAAGTCCACGTCTTTCCGATGCGATCTACGAGTGAAGAGATTCGTGCAATCAATCCCGATGGGATATTCCTCTCGAATGGCCCTGGAGATCCCGCAACTATGGATGAGATGGTCGAGCTAGTCCGCGGATTCCTTGGCGATTCGATCCCAGTCTTTGGAATTTGCTTCGGCCATCAGATTCTTGGTCGCGCCTTGGGCTTCTCAACCTACAAGTTACCGTTTGGACACCGCGGAATTAATCAACCCGTGAAGAATCTGCAGAGCGGTCGCGTTGAGATCACTGCGCACAATCATGGCTTTGCTGTAGATGCCCCTGTCGATTCAAACTTCACAACCGTCTTCGGAGCTGGGCATGTCAGTCATATCTGCCTCAATGATGGTGTTGTCGAAGGGCTCGAGCTCCTCGAACGGCCAGCATTTAGCGTTCAGTACCACCCAGAATCTGCTGCTGGTCCTCACGATGCGGCATACCTCTTTGATCACTTTGCCGAGATGATGGCCAAGAAGAAAGTAGCCGCAACCAATGAGTAGAGATCTTTCGATCAAGAGCGTCCTCGTAATTGGCTCTGGCCCGATCGTTATCGGCCAGGCATGCGAGTTTGATTACTCAGGAACGCAGGCCTGTCGCATCCTCCGTGAAGAGGGGATTCGAGTCATCCTCATTAATTCAAATCCAGCAACGATCATGACCGACCCAGAGTTTGCCGATGCGACCTATATCGAGCCGATTACGCCAGAAGTGATTGAGAAGATTTTAGAGAAGGAACGTCCAGATGCGGTTCTTGCGACGCTCGGCGGCCAGACGGCGCTCAACGCAGCGATGCAGCTCTTCGAGCGCGGCTCCTTCGAGAAATATGGCACAAAGTTGATCGGTGCCAATATCGATGCAATCAAACGCGGTGAAGATCGTGAGATCTTCAAGGGGATCGTTGAGAAGGTAGGGGGATCCTCCTCCAAATCAATCATCTGCCACACCATGCAAGAGTGTTTAGCTGCAGCTGTCGAACTCAATTATCCCGTCGTCGTCCGACCTTCTTTCACGATGGGTGGTTTGGGATCGGGCATTGCCTTTAATCAATCAGAACTTGAGCAGATCGCCGGCGCAGGATTGAGACATAGCCCTACGACCGAAGTCTTGCTCGAAGAATCCATCATTGGCTGGAAAGAGTACGAACTCGAAGTCATGCGGGATCACATGGACAATGTTGTGATTGTCTGCAGTATTGAGAATCTCGACCCGATGGGTGTTCATACCGGTGACTCCATCACTGTTGCGCCAGCTCTCACGCTTACGGATGTTGAGTATCAGAAATTGCGTGACCTATCGATCGAGATCATTCGCGAGGTTGGCGTCGCGACAGGTGGTTGTAATATCCAATTTGCCGTAAATCCCGCTGATGGTCGCATCATCGTGATCGAGATGAACCCACGTGTCTCTCGTTCATCAGCACTTGCCTCAAAGGCGACTGGCTTCCCAATTGCAAAGATCGCTACGAAGTTAGCTATTGGCTACACCTTGGATGAGATCCAAAATGACATCACCAAATCAACCCCTGCCTCCTTTGAACCAACACTCGATTACATCGTCGTTAAAGTTCCGCGCTTCGCCTTTGAGAAGTTCCCGGAAGCCGATAATCGACTCACGACAACGATGAAGTCAGTGGGCGAGGCGATGGCGATTGGCCGTAGCTTCCCTGAAGCGCTGCAAAAGGCGCTCCGTTCAGTCGAGAAGAAGGGGATGAGCTTCTCCTGGGATGTCGAAGGAGCAACCCTTGAAGATTTGATGTCGATCATCAACGTTCCAACTGAGTATCGACTTCAGCAGGTTCAGCGTGCCATGTTCTTAGGTGCCTCCGTTGAGGAAGTATTCGCGCGAACGAAGATTGATCCGTGGTTCCTCGCTCAGATCGAACTCATAAATTCTCAAGCAGCGCTGATTTCTGGCGCAGGGGAGTTGACCTACGAACTTCTCCGTGCGAGTAAGCAGCTTGGTTTCTCCGATGCTCAAATTGCCTCCCTTCGCAATCTCTCAGAGAACGAAATTCGCTCGATCCGCTATCGGCGTAACCTGCGTCCTGTCTTCAAGACGGTTGATACCTGCGCCGCCGAATTTGAAGCCCATACCCCTTATCACTATTCATCGTACGATCTTGAATCTGAAGTGCGATCCAGAACCAAGCCTGCAGTCTTCATTCTCGGATCTGGACCGAATCGAATAGGTCAAGGTGTTGAGTTCGACTACTCATGTGTACATGCCGCTTTTGCACTTCGTGAAGCAGGCTATGAAACGATCATGATCAACTGCAACCCAGAGACCGTCTCGACCGACTATGACACATCTGATCGTCTCTATTTTGAACCCCTCACACTGGAAGATGTGCTCGAGGTCATTGCCGCCGAGACACAAGCAGGCCCAGTTCTTGGTGTGATCGCTCAACTTGGCGGACAGACTCCACTTGGGCTAGCTCGAGGACTGCTAGAAGCTGGTGTCACGATCCTCGGCACATCCCCACATGCGATCGATCTTGCAGAAGATCGTGGCGAATTTGGAAAGATCCTCGAAATCAGTAACTTAAAGGCGCCAGATTTTGGAATGGCTAAATCTTTCGAAGAGGCGAAGATTGTTGCTCATGGCATCGGGTATCCCGTTCTTGTTCGTCCATCCTTCGTACTTGGTGGCCGTGGAATGGAGATCGTCTACGATGATGAATCTCTTGAGGAGTTCATTCTCAAGGCAACGGAGATCACACCAAATCATCCAGTACTGATTGATCGATTCCTCGATGATGCAATTGAGATTGATGTCGATGCTCTCTTCGATGGTTCCGAACTCTTCCTTGCAGGCGTGATGGAGCATATTGAGGAGGCAGGCATTCACTCCGGTGACTCCGCATGTGTCCTTCCTAGCTTCACCTTAGATGCGGGGAGGATCGCTGAAATTCGCGAAGCAACATTCAAGATCGCCTCAAATGTCGGCGTGCGGGGCCTGATCAATATCCAATACGCAATCACCCGCGAAGGAACTCTCTACGTCATCGAGGCGAATCCTCGAGCATCACGAACAGTTCCATTCGTCAGTAAAGCGACAGGTAATCCTCTTGCGAAGGCGGCTGCTCTCATTTCGACGGGTGTAACGATTGCAGAACTGCGAACTTCTTCAATCCTTCCTCTCGCAGGCGATGGCGTTGCAAATGGTGTCTCAGTAAAAGAGGCCGTTCTACCTTGGAATCGTTTCAGACGTCTTGATGGAACTGGCGTTGATTCTGTTCTTGGGCCAGAGATGCGCTCGACCGGTGAAGTTATGGGCATCGCCTCTACCTTCGGCCAGGCATATGCAAAGAGTCAGATCGCAGCATTCGGGCCGCTTCCCATGAAGGGATCGGTCTTCATCTCGCTCTCAGATCGCGACAAGGAGGATGCATTGGCTCCGGCAAAGGCGATCTCCAAACTCGGCTTTACTCTCTACACAACTGCCGGGACCCATGATTTCCTAAAGAAGAACGGCATCGCATCCACTAGCGTTCGAAAGAACTCAGATGTTGACGGTGAGGGACTTTCTGCGGTTGATATCATCAGTTCATCGATGGTGGATCTGGTTATCAATACCCCGCTCGGCCGTGGAAGCAGACAGGATGGTTGGTTGATCAGAACTGCATCTGTGCAGCGTGCCATCCCTATCATTACGACAATCGCAGGTTTCAAAGCTGCGGTCGAAGGTATCAAGGAGATGCAGAGCCGTGACTTTGAGATCGAATCTCTCCAGGAATGGCAAGCAGAGGGAGTTACGCGATGATCAATCAGATTAATCAGCGAGCCTCTCAAGTGAGCGCGCAATTGATCAGCAATAAGCGAGTCGGTGCGTATCATCACATGAGCTTTGCGGTGGGAGATCTAGCCGCCCAAGCCCTACCGGGGAATTTCGTAGCGATTGCTGTCGGTGGCGAAGGTTCATCCATGGTGCTACGGCGCGCTTTTGCGATCTATCGCTCGACCGAGAAGTGCGCGGAAGGTGGTCTTATAGAGCTCATTGTTGCTCCGCATGGTCAAGGAAGCAGATGGTTGACCTCGCTACCACCTCATTCGGTTGTCGACATGGTCGCACCTCTCGGCACTCACTTCGGAATTCCAACCGAACCAGTTCGAGCACTTCTGGTTGGCGGGGGTTATGGCAGTGCGCCACTCTTTGGATTAGCCGAACTTCTCAAGAGTCGTGGTTGCCGCGTTGATATGGTCCTTGGGGCAAGCACTGCAAATAAGATCTACGCGCCACTTGAGGGCAAGCGTGCAGTCTCTTCTCTCACCATCACGACCGATGATGGTTCAACTGGGATTCAAGGACAGATCACAGATGTTCTGCCATCGCTTATTGAAGAGAATGAGATTGAGATCGTCTACTCCTGTGGACCCATGGGAATGTTAGAGGCGATCACTCGAGTAAGTGAACGATATGGCATCCTCCATCAAGCAGCGGTTGAGGAGTCGATGGCCTGTGGGATCGGGGTCTGTATGACCTGCGTTATTCCCGTGCGCGATGATGCCGGAGTTCCACGAATGCTTCGATCGTGTATCGATGGGCCAGTAATGGATGGTTCGAAGGTCGTATGGGATAGCAAGCGAAAGATCCCAGAAGGGACGTTCGGAGCATGAGCTTTGATTTCAGTACAACGCTAGGTAACGCCGCGCTTCCTAATCCAATCCTGACAGCAAGTGGTTGTGCTGGCTCCGGCAAAGAACTCTCACAATTCTTCCCACTCACCGATCTTGGTGCGATCGTTACGAAATCGATCATGATCAAAGCACGAAGTGGTCGGGCAACTCCTCGAATGGCTGAAACCCCAAGTGGAATGCTTAATTCAATCGGCCTACAAGGTCCGGGTGTTGACCAATTCCTTCAGAATGATATTCCTTGGTTGGCCGAGCAAGGAGCTCGAACTATCGTCAGTATTGCCGGTGAGACGGTTGAGGATTATGCGGTCTTGGCCCGACGGATGCGTAATCTTCCCGGAGTCGTTGCGCTTGAAGTAAATATCTCTTGTCCCAACGTTGAGAACAGAGGAATGGTCTTCTCCTGCCATCCCGAGACGGCTCGAGCAGCGATCGAAGCGGTTCGGAGAAATATTGGGGGAGAACTCCCGATCATCGCAAAACTCTCACCTGATGTAACAGATATTGTCGCTATCGCTCGTGAGGTTGCAGATGCTGGAGCCGATGGCGTAGCGCTCATCAACACCTTGCTCGGCATGGTGATCGATACAAACCTGATGCTGCCAAAACTCGCCCAGAAGACAGGTGGTCTAAGTGGTCCTGCGATCAGACCTGTTGCGGTGAGAGCGGTCTATCAAGTTCATGCTGCTCTTCCAAAGTTACCAATTCTAGGAATGGGCGGAATTGCGAATGGTCGCGACGCCTTTGAGTTCATTCTCGCAGGAGCTCGCGCTGTTTCAGTTGGTACTGCAACATTTGGAAATCCAACTGCTGCGATCTCAATCAAGAACGAACTCGAAGCTATTCTGACCGAGAAGGGTTTCTCCAGCGTCGAAGAAGCCGTAGGTTACGCACATAGAGAGGTGACCTCATGAACCCATTGATTCTTGCACTGGATACTGATGATCTCGATATCGCATGCCAATGGATTGAGGTCACGAGTGATTCGATTTCAACCTACAAAGCGGGTCTCGAGTTCTTCCTCAAATTTGGTGAGCCAGGTATTGCCAAGCTGCGTACTGCAGGAGATTTTGATCTATTCCTCGATCTCAAATTGCATGACATTCCAAATACTGTAGCTGGGGCTGCCGCCTCTATCTCTGGAATATCTCCAAAGTTTCTTACAGTTCACGCCTCCGGTGGATCAGCAATGATCAACGCCGCCGCGACAGCAGTTCCGCACGTCTCGATTACGGCAGTAACAATCTTGACCTCACTCTCCGGGTCGGATCTCTCAGAGATCGGCTACTCGGGTTCACCTCTTGATGCAGCGATCGGGCTAGCCGATCTCGCGGTTAAGGCCGGTGCGAAGGCCATCGTCTCATCCCCACTTGAAGTCGCTGGAATCAGAGATCGCATCGGGCAAAACCCTGCAATCATCACTCCTGGTGTTCGTCCTGCCGGTTCGGCTTCCGGAGACCAAATGCGAGTTATGACTCCAAAAGAAGCGATGAAGGCTGGATCGACATATCTGGTAATCGGACGACCAATTACATCTCTCTATAGCTCGGGCCTGGATGCGATGAGCGAGAAGGCAAAGCAGATTCTCGATGACGCCACTTCCTCCTAAACTCACACCGGAAGCCAGGGCGGCTGCACTCCTTGCTGCTGCGGCGGCTCGTAAAGAGCGCTCTGAGATGAAGGCTCGGTTGCGAAGTTCTGAGACCAGCATCTTTGATGTGATCAACACTGCCGATCCGGCGATCCAGAAGATGCGAGTTCGTGAATTGTTAGAGTCTGTGCCAGGAGTTGGTAAGTTACGTGCACAGGCAATCATGGAGAGAGCGAAGATCTCGCCAACGCGGAGAATTGCTGGTCTTGGAAGAAATCAGATCACTGCACTGAAGGGGGAGCTCGCGATGTCGAAGGTTGACCCTGAGAGAGGCACCTTGATCGTAATGTCAGGGCCTGGCGGTGTTGGGAAGAGCACGATCACCAAAGAGTTAAAGAGCGACCCAAGGTTCTGGGTATCCATCTCTGCAACAACGAGAGATCCACGCGAGGGTGAACGTGAAGGCGTGGATTACTTCTTCTATAACGATTCCAAGTTCGATCAGATGGTCGCTGCTTCGCAATTCTTGGAGTGGGCAGAATTTGCCGGTGCTCGCTACGGCACTCCGCGAGAACCAATCGAGCATTGGTTAGCCCTTGGAAAGAACGTACTCTTAGAGATCGAGATTGAAGGTGCTCGTCAGGTCCGAAGCGCCGATCCGCAGGCTATGCTCGTCTTCATCGCCCCTCCATCTTGGGATGAGTTGAAGGCCCGATTAGAGGGCCGAGGAACCGATACGCCCGAACGGCAGGCTGCGCGACTGGCTCTGGCCGAGGTCGAGATGGCTGCGGCAGGGGAGTTCGATCATATTCTCGTAAATCACCAAGTCGGAGAGCTTGTCGAGGAACTGGTATCCTTGGCGACTTCACACCTTCGGTAGTGAAGTGAACCGGCGAGTATCTGCCTATAGATTTGAATGAAAGAGGATCGCATGAGCTCAATGTCGAATATGGATGGAATCACGAATCCTTCGATCGATGAACTTCTCGATAAGGCCGGCTCTAAGTACAGCCTCGTCCTGTACGCAGCAAAGCGTGCTCGTCAGATCAACGCTTACTACTCACAACTCGGTGAGGGCCTCCTTGAATATGTAGGACCACTTGTTGAGACCTATGTTCATGAGAAGCCACTCTCGATCGCACTCCGCGAGATCAACGAGGGTCTACTCACCATTGAGAATCTAGAGCCTAAGGCTCAAGAAGCAACCGCTTAATCACCTCACTCGGAATTTCTTATGTTCCCCCGTGGTCGCGAAGTTATCCTTGGCGTCGGCGGGGGAATTTCTGCATATAAGAGCGCTGATCTCATCCGGCGCTTGCAAGATCATGGCTTCCTTGTAACAGTGATACCAACCCGCTCATCTCAGAACTTTGTCGGTAACGCCACGTGGGCTGCACTCTCAGGAAGACCTGTCTACGATGATTTATGGAGCGATGTTCACAGCGTTCCTCATATCTCCCTTGCCAAGAGCGCCGATGCGATCGTCATAGCTCCGACGACTGCTGATCTGCTTGCGCGAATTGCACAGGGTCGAGCTGATGATCTGCTCACCAACATTCTCTTAGCTACAACATCTCCCATCTTGCTCGTACCAGCGATGCATCCAGAGATGTGGCTCAATGCTGCGACCCAGGCGAATGTCGCAACGCTTCGATCTCGGGGGATTGTTGTTCTCGATCCAGATGAGGGTCGCATGACAGGTTCTGACACTGGAATCGGTCGTTATCCAGAGTCCCCAAAGATTATTAACGCCTTAAACGATCTGCTCTCATCTAAGGCTGACCTCATTGGTCGAAGCGTCTTGGTAACGGCTGGTGGTACCCAAGAGCCAATTGATCCAGTTCGATTTATTGGAAATCGATCCACCGGAAAGCAGGGGTATGCGGTTGCGTACGCTGCTGCAGCCCGCGGAGCTTCTGTCACGCTCATCGCTGCCAATTCTCACGAAGAGGCGATAGAAGGAATTACTACTATTCATGTTCAGAGCGCCGACCAGATGCATAAAGCGGTTCTCGAACACTTCGATCAGAGCAATATCGTCGTGATGACCGCTGCGGTTGCAGATGCAAAACCATTGCATCAAGCAGATCTAAAGATCGAGAAGGTTTCTTACCATTCTATTGAATTGACCCCAACGGTCGATATTCTCAAAGAGCTGGGCGATCGTAAGAAGTCGCAGATCCTCGTTGGTTTCGCAGCTCAAACGGGGGATGGCGCTATCGCAAAGGCAAGAGAAAAGTATCTGAATAAGAAGCTTGATCTCATCTATGTGAATGATGTCTCAGGGGGAGCGATCTTTGGCTCTGACCAAACCTCTGGCTCGATCCTGGATGGCAGTGGCATTGTTGAGGAGTTAGCAGGGGTTAGTAAAGTGACACTCGCCCATAAACTTCTCGATTTGGCGAGCGATAAGTTAAGTTAGGCCAATGACCAAGCGCCTCTTTACATCAGAATCCGTGACTGAAGGCCATCCAGACAAGATGGCTGACCAGATTTCAGATGCAATTTTAGATTCTCTTCTCAGCCAAGACTCGACCTCGCGAGTGGCCGTTGAAACGTTGATCACTACTGGACAGGTTCACGTAGCCGGTGAAGTGACTACGAGCGGTTATGCCGATGTCATGAATATCGTTCGTGAAACCGTGCTCGAGATCGGTTACGACTCATCAGATAAAGGCTTCGACGGAAACTCTTGTGGTGTCTCACTCTCTATTGGCCAACAGTCGAAAGATATCGCCCAAGGAGTTGACTCTGCCTTTGAGAAGCGTGTTAGTGCTTCTGCCGACCCGTTAGATCTTCAGGGAGCGGGCGATCAAGGCCTCATGTTCGGTTACGCCTGTGATGACACTCCTGAACTCATGCCGCTTCCGATCGCCCTTGCACACAAACTTTCGATGCAGCTTGCAAAGGTCCGCAAATCGGGGGAACTTGCATACCTCCGTCCTGATGGAAAGACTCAGGTCACGATTGAATACGACGGTGATCGCGCGATTGCACTCAATACGGTCGTCGTCAGTTCGCAGCATGCAGCCGATGTTGATATCGATTCGAAGCTTGCACCCGAGATCAAGAAGTATGTGATCAACCCAGTAATTGCAGATCTGGCAATCGATATTTCTTCAGTACGGACTCTCATTAATCCAACCGGCCGCTTTGTTATCGGGGGACCCATGGGTGACGCTGGCCTTACGGGAAGAAAGATTATTGTTGATACTTATGGCGGCATGGCCCGTCATGGTGGCGGAGCTTTCTCAGGTAAGGATCCATCAAAGGTAGATCGCTCTGCAGCGTATGCAATGCGGTGGGTGGCGAAGAATGTTGTTGCCTCTGGCCTTTCAACCCGTTGTGAAGTTCAGATCGCCTACGCAATCGGAAAGGCTCAGCCGGTAGGACTCTTCGTTGAGTGCTTTGGAACAGAGAAGGTCCCAGTCTTGGCTATCGAAGCTGCCATTGAATCTGTCTTCGATCTTCGACCAGCTGCAATCATTCGCGATTTGGATCTCCTCCGCCCGATCTACTCACTGACAAGTTCGTACGGCCATTTCGGACGTGAACTTCCAGAATTTTCATGGGAGCGCACTGATCGGGCCCAGGCTCTACAAAACGCAGTCAAGGGTTGATTAGTTGTGGCTGAGGTAAAGCCACTCAAGTTAAAGGTGGAGAAGGCGCAGAAAGTACGCCGAACTCTTCTTGAAGATCCATTCGTCGATGTGATCGTTGACCTTCCCTTCTTCCACGCCGAAGAGGTTTTTACCTACAAACTCATCGAAGAGTCCGAAGGTGCGCAAGTGGGTGATTTAGTTGGGGTTCCATTTGGAAATGGAATCGCTCAGGGAGTAATTCTCTCTCGGTCGCCAAACCCATCAACCACGGGGAAGATCAAGGCAATTCACTCCCTGATCTCTTCAGTGCCAGTCTTTACGCCTGAACAGATCACCCTGGCTCGCGCCATCGCTAAACGATATGCCACGGATACCTGGTCGATTTTGAGGAGTATGACGCCCCCATTTTCGGTCACAGGGGAGCGCGGATACGTAAAGATTTCGAGGAATCAGCAACCGATCTCGATGTCTAACTTTGTTCATTCATTACCGAAATCCCTATTGAAGCGTCTTCAGAGTGGAGATCGCCTTCGCGAGTTAGTTCTTTTACCAGCATCTCAGGATCCCTATATGACCTTAATGAAGATCGCTCGATCCAGAGCCACGCTGGGAAAGGTCGTAGTTGTTCTGCCGGACCAGAAGGATTTACTTGCGAGTGCGCGAACCTTGGAGAATGAAGCGATTCCATATATTGCACTGAGTTCGGCACAAACGAAGAGCGAGCGGTATGGCGCATACCTTCAGGCGAACTGTGCAGCCTCGGGAATCATCCTCACGCTACGAAATGGAACACTCCTGCATCTCGGAGCGAACGACACCTTGATTCTCTTCAATGAGGTGGAGAGTCATCATTACGAGCGGCGATCACCCACCTGGAATAGTCGAGATATCGCTCTCTTGCGTAGCTCTGCGAACTCGGTGATCTTCGTATCAAACTCACCCTCTGTCGAAATTGTGAGACAGGTTGAGGGTAAATGGTTAATTCCTCATCTCTATCCTCGGACAAAGATTAAACGCCTCTCATTTCTTGCTGCTGACGGAAGAGAACCAGAGATCTTTCCGCAGATTCGTGAAGCGCTCAATCGCGGAAGCGTCCTCATCTCAGTGGGAAACGCTGGGTATGTCGAAGGATTCTCGTGCGCGAAATGCCGAACAAAAGCAACGTGTTCATGTGGTGGGAAATTGCGAGTTCCGAAAGAAGGGGCCAATCCCGAATGTGCATTATGTAGTGAAGTCACGTTTAACTGGCACTGTCAGTGGTGTAACGGTGAGAAGATGTGGGTGACGCATAGAGGTGCCGTGAGAACCGCTTCTGAATTTGGACGCGCCTTCCCTCAGGCGAAGGTGATTCAATCATCGGGGGATTCGCAGATAGCGAGCCTTCCTGAAGGAAAATCACTGGTGATTGCAACCCTTGGGGCTGAACCGGTTGGAATGTATGCAGGTATCTTTGTTCTAGATGCGCAACTGGCATATTCACAAGTACAACTACGTAGCCAAGAGGAAGTTCGTTCACATTGGTTCAAGCTCCTATCTCTGCTGCAACCCGACGGAGCTTTCTACCTTTCATTGCCCTCATCAGAGACGATCTCCCAAGGCCTCGTTCGAGCAGATTCCTATGACCTAGCTTCCAGAGAGATGCATGAACGACACGATGCCAAACTCCCGCCGTACTTCAAGTTGATGATCTGCGAAGGTCCGTTCTCTGATCTTGCAAAGATCTCCGAACTTCTTGAAGTTAGAGGCTTTATCTCGTTTCCTCTACCTCAGACAAAGGATGGTAAAGGTCGCCTGCTTGTGAAGTATGAGGTCGCAAAAGGTGAAGAGATCTCAGAGTTCTTCGCCAGCCTTCAGAGAGTGCGAGCCGCCCAGAAGCGAGAGGTCTTTGCGCTCCGCTTTGATCCTTACTCGATTGCGTAAGACGTAAGTGTAAAACAGGTAGAATGGCCTCATGGCGATTCAACCAATTAGGTATTTTGGCGATCCGGTACTTACAACACCTGCTACTGCAGTCGTGGATTTCGACAAGGAGCTTCGGACCCTCGTAGCTGATCTCACCGACACGATGCATGATGCCCCAGGGGCTGGTTTGGCCGCCCCACAGATAGGCGTCTCGCTCCGTGTCTTCGTCTGGGATGTCGATGATGTTATAGGGCACCTCATTAATCCAACATTAGATCTCAGTGATGAGATGCAAGATGGTGAAGAAGGTTGTCTCTCATTTCCCGGAGTTTATGCCGATACTCCGAGAGCACTTCGTGCGGTTGCAAAGGGTTTCAACATGCATGGTGAGCCGATTACTGTCGAAGGAACTGAATTTCTAGCGAGAGCGCTTCAGCACGAAACCGATCACCTCAACGGCATCCTCTTTGTCGATCGAATGACCGTAGAACTTAGAAAGAATGCGATGAAGGAGATTCGCGAGAGCGAATGGTTTGGGACAGCAGCTGCAAGTGGTGAAGCTCCCATCATTAAAGTCTCACCGCACAACACCTTCGGCCTCGGAAACTAGGGTCACTATCTAGTGCAGATCTCAGTAGCTTCATCCTCGCTCATCAGCGTTCCAATAATTGAAGCGATTCAAGAGTCTCGTCACACCCTTGCTTCGATCATTACTCATCCTGATCGAAAGGTGGGGCGTGGCCAGAGTGAGAGCGCCAATCCGCTGGCACAGTGGGGAGTAGAGCGGGGTTTCGTGGTCGCAAAGCCTGCTGATATCTCAGAGATCAACAAACATCTTTTGGAGGCTCAGCCTCAGCTTGTCATCACTGCCTCATACGGCAAACTCATTCCGCCAGAATTGCTTCACGGCCCACGTTTTGGTTGGCTCAATCTTCACTTCTCCCTTCTTCCGCGCTGGCGTGGCGCTGCTCCGGTTCAATGGGCGATTCTTGAAGGCGATGAAGTCACTGGTATCTCGATCTTCAAGCTGGATAAAGGAATGGATACCGGTCCGATATATCTCCAAGAGGAGATGCACATCGACGATGATGCGACGACTGAAGAGCTCCTTGAGATCATGGCGCAGCGTGGTGGGGCAGCAATTATTGACGTGATTGAGAAGATCGCCAGCGGTGAGAAGCCGAAGAATCAGAGTCTTTCAGGTGTGACGCTCGCCCCAAAGATCTCCAAGGAGATGGGAGAGATTGACTGGAACGACTCTGCAATAAAAACCTTACGGAAGATTCGAGCCCTGTCGCAGAAACCAGGAACATACACATACTTTCGTGGGGCAAAGATCACGATCCACCAAGGGAAGATCTCGCCAACACTTTCAGATTCGAAGGCAATTGGCGAAGTGTGGAGCGAGGGAAGTTCGACCTTTGTGCAGTCAGCGGATCTTGTAATCGAAATTGGAGAAGTAACTCCTGCTGGAAAGAAGCGAATGCCAGCAGCGGACTTTTTGCGAGGTGCGCGCGTAGAACCAGGTGAGAGGTTCACGACTCTTGGCTAAATCGGATTTCAAACGGCCAAAACCTGACCAATCTCGAAAGGTCGCCTACACCCTCATCTCACAGGTTAATCGAGAGGGCGCCTTTGCAAATATTCGACTACCTCAATTGCTTGCGGATTCGACACTCGATGAGCGTGACCGTTCTTTTGCTACCGAACTCAGTTACGGGACTCTTCGTATGCAGGGCAAGCATGACTTCGCCATTCGCGGCAAGATCGATCGCCCTTTTGAGAGCTTAGATCATGCCGTTGTTGATCTTCTTCGCATGGGTCTTCATCAAATCTTCGAGATGAGAGTTCCGGACCATGCCGCAGTCGATGCGACGGTTGAGCTTGCCCGGTCTGTTGCGGGTGAAGGTAAGGCGTCTTATGTGAATGCGATCTTACGTTCGGTTCTACGGGACCCACCAAACTTTGACGAAGAAGACGATCTTGGTACTCGTTATTCACATCCTGATTGGATTGTTAAGGCCTTCAACGATCGACTCAAGGATCCAGATCGCCTCGTCACACTCCTTGAGTCACATAATCGACCGGTCGCCCCGCACCTCGTCGCTTGGCCAGGTCTATCTACCCGTGAAGAGCTTTTAAATGAAGGTGGGGAAGCGATATCTGAAGGTTCTTATGCAGTCAGATCCTCGAAGATGCCTGGTTCATACGCTGCAGTCCATGAACGTAGGGCTGGCGTTCAAGATTTAGGGTCACAACTCGTAAGTGAGATTTTCTTCAACACCGCAACGGATGAGCCTTACCTCAATTGGCTC